>TARA_R110000824_G_scaffold399843_1_pt1 | contig 187590 bp, 206 predicted proteins | sample TARA_R110000824 | Tara Oceans TARA_R110000824 (sample SAMEA4397747) | marine metagenome | biome: Polar Biome; feature: [MES] marine water layer (ENVO:01000295) within the mesopelagic zone...; material: water (ENVO:00002006), including particulate matter (ENVO:01000060) such... | reverse complement strand
GCGCTGTCGGGCACAAAACTCGATGCTCCACCCGAGCGAAGAATACCGCCTTCGACCGTGGTGCCACCAGTATACGTATTCGTGCCGGAAAGTGTTGTCGTTCCAGCAAGGTGGAGCACCTCGCCGCTTCCTGAAATAGGTGTAGAAAAAGTATAATCCGCATTCGTATGGTTAAAGACGAGTGTGGAGTCGCCAGCGCCAAAGACAACCGCTCGCGCCTGCAATGACCCCGCCGCTACTGCGTCATCTCCTTCTGCCGCACCGATATTCAGAGTACCCGTGCTCCCCGCTGAATAGGCAACCAACAGATCGTCGTCTGTAAGATTGACCACCCCCTCATCAGCAATCGTCAAGACACCTGTAGCGTTATAATTACCTTCAGAGCCGCCCACTCTGACCATGCCGGAGGAATTCCACGCCGAACCGGAACCAGTCACCGTCACGGTGCCCAGTGAGCCGTCATACTGGCTGAGATACCCATAGGGGGAAGTGAGCGTACCACCATCTTCAACTATGATATGGCCGACGCCATCATAGGCACCGACGAATAAACCACCGCTGTTAATCTCAGAACCCGCCCCGCTGACCGTCGCGGTGCCGTTAAAACCATTGGTTCCGAAAAGTTCGAAGGTGCCTGCCGCCAGCGTACCACCGTTTTCAACAAGAAGTGTTCCGTCACTAGACGAAGAGCCGACCCATGTGCGCCCAGATCCCGTAACGTCGATACCATCGACTGTCGCTGTAACGGCACCGACAACAGTTGTCGTCTGGCCACCGTTATTTACAGGCAGATCATTCGACCAGTTGGCCGCATTGTTCCAGTTATTGTCGGCCGCTCCCGTCCATATCGTATCAGCTTGCGCGGGCACAGGCAGGAGTGTCAGATTTGTCGTTCCCGCCAAAAGCGCCACAACGCACACGCCTGATAAGAGACGTCGCATCAGGCTGCGTTCAAGAGAGACCGTGCGCGCTGCGGGCCGCCGCCGATAAGCGAAACTACAAACATTAACACGTATTTCTCGTGAAAATGCCGGACTCAACCTTCCCTCGCCCATAGTCTATCCCCCAAAGGCCACAACGACTGCAAATCAGGGTAATATTCTGGGATCAACACGCAGGACGACAGATGTACATGTGTACAGGTGCGCGCACCCCAACCCGGATGTAATTTGCGTTGCTGCAACAAGGATATGGAGTGCTGGTATTGCAGACTGAGCGCATTATCATTGCTGACGATCATCCCGTGTTCCGCATGGGCATGCGGCATATTCTGGCTCGCGCCTGCCCCGGCGCAACCGTCGAAGAAGCGGGCACTTTCGATGAAGTGCTAGCGCTGGCAGAGGAAGCACCGCCGCCGGACCTTTTTGTGCTGGACCTGCTGTTTCCCGGATTTGCACCGGAAATGTCCATTCCCCTCCTGCGCAAGAAATTTCCCAAGGCAACGCTGGCCATTGTCTCCATGGCCGATGACAGCGAGACAATCGATCTGGTGATGGCATCCGGCGCGGATGGATTTGTCGGCAAGACAGTGCCGCCAGACGACATAGCCACCGCCATTGCCGCTATTCGCAATGGCGAAATCATTGTCAAATCTGCCAGCGCGTCACTGCCCCAAACAACGGCCAGCAAAAACGCCGATACGCTATCGCCACGGCAACGGGAAGTGTTGAAACTGGTAGCAGCTGGCATGACCAATAAGGAAATAGGCCGTCAACTCGACATATCGCCTGTGACGGCACGCATGCACGTCTCTGCATTGCTGCGCACGCTGGGCGTGGCGAGCCGGTCTGCCGCCGCGGCAGCCGCGTCACGCTTTCTCTAGCCTTTGCCCTCAGACACCGAAGCCGCCTCACCTGCATCAAGCGCGATGGATGTGAGCAAGGCACGCAGCTCCACCGGATGCAGGGGCTTTGACAGAAAGGGAATACCAGCCGCATCGATACGCCGGAGAATTTCCGGCTCGGAGCGCCCCGACAGAATGGCAGCAGGCACTGCCCAGCCTTCCAAGGCACGGATGGCGGCAATGGCCTCAAGCCCGTCACCCGAAAGACCAAGATCAAAATCCGAAACGATCACGTCACAACCACGTGCTGTCAAAGGCACCTCGCGGCTAACAAAAACCTCGCAGCCCCAACGTCGCAACAACGCCGCGCTGGCTTCCAGCACATCATTGTCATCATCTATCAGGCAAACACGCAGGCCCGTCAGTGGATGCTGACGCAAAGATCGGGACGGCGCGCGCTCGCCACCCGCAACTTCCCTGAGGCCAGAAATAGTGACGGTCGTGCCATTGCCTACCTCGGAGCTGACCTCCACCCGGAGCGACATAAGATCAGCAAGCCTCTTCACAATGGAAAGCCCAAGACCTAACCCCTCAACGCGACCTGCACTGTCGGTATTGGCGCGGTAGAATTCGTCAAAAATATTTGCAAGGTCCTTGGCCTCAATGCCGGGACCTAAATCTGAAATCTGAATAGCGATTTCATCATCACCCGAACGATAGGCGAACAAGCGCAATGGCACAGTCGGCGCATATTTCAACGCATTGGAAAAGATGTTCTGCACCATGGCACCCAAAAGCGATGCGTCGGCACTCACCCAAAGGCCGCTTGGGGTGATATCAACAGAATTGCCCGCGGCCCGGATGGAATCGTGATGCTGCCCGACAATTTCCGCAAGAAGATGATCAATATCCACCGGCTCAAATTTGGGCGCGATGCCACCTACATCCAGACGCGAAAGATCAAGCAGCGAACCGAGCAAGCGGCTAACCGAACGGGCCGCCTGATCGATACTATCGACATGCTGCAACGCATCCGGCGCAAGGTTCATATCGCGCAGGCAGGCTGTGAAGAGGCCAATGGCATGGGCCGGTTGGCGCAGATCGTGACTGGCATGAGCAAGAAGCCGCGACTTCGACAAATTGGCCATGTCCGCCTCGTGGCGGGCCGCCTCAAGCTCGCCGGTAAGCTCTGTCAGCTCGGACAGGCGACTATCCAGCGAACGGGTCAAAGCGACATTGGTTCGCATGAAACGCAGCATCCGCAACGAAAGAATGGAGAGAATGCCAGCGTAGAGAAAGACCATTGCGAAGACAGCCCAACCGGAGGCCCCCTCGCCGCTAAAAATATGGGCTGTCGCCAGCAAGGGAATGGAGGTCCAGAGGCTGACCATGCAGGAGCGTGGAAAAACATGCTGGGAAGAAACAGCCCCTAAGGCCGTGCCACCCAGAGCAAGCGAATAAATGAGCAAAACCTCAAATCCGCCACTTGAGGCCCCAAAGGCACCCGCCCCCCAGCAAAGCCCCACCAGTGCGGTAAGACCTGAGTGAAACCCGGCAAAAACAGGGACGCTCGCCCTGTTCTGCGCATTCCGGCGCTTGTAACTAAAAGCCAGAAATATATGGGAGAATGTAAGAAAACCCATACTGGCACCCCATATGAGGGGCCATTCATGATCGGGCAAAGCCGAAACCAGCATGATGGTTGTGGCGAGGAAAACGCCCAGATGAACGAACCAGCCCTGAACAGCCAGATCGAACAGGTAGTCCAACTGCCATTTTTGGGCAGATAGAAAATCTTTCAGCTGCCAGTTACCCATATAGCCCCTACAAAACTATGAGTCCGGCAGGCAGCATAACGGATAATGCGTATCGAGACGATCCCGGACAGGTTTCCGGCCCTTCCTGAAGAAGGGCCGGAAAGCAGTATTATTTCTTCTTATCTATGTCCTGATGCATCGCCTTAACGTAGCGAACGGTGCCCGTCTTGGAACGCATGACGACTGAATGCGTGGTGAAGCCGCCACGGACATGGCGGATGCCTTCGAGGATATTGCCGTCGGTGACGCCTGTGGCCGCGAAGATCACATCGCCGGTGGCCATTTCGTCCATCGTGTATTTCTTGTCGAAATCCTTCACGCCCATTTTGGCGGCACGGGCCTTCTGGTCTTCGCTATCGGTCACGAGGCGGCCCTGCATCTGTCCACCAATGCAACGCAGGGCAGCGGCGGCCAGCACGCCTTCAGGCGCGCCGCCAATGCCCATATACATGTCGATACCTGTTGTGGGATCGGTCGTGTAGATAACACCGGCAATGTCGCCATCTGTGATGAGCGTCACACGCGCGCCGGTCGCACGGACCGACTTAATCATTTCGGCATGGCGGGGACGGTCGAGAATGCAGACGCAAATCTGATCCGGCTCGACGCCCTTGGCTTTGGCAAGCGAACGCACATTATCCTCGGGGCTCGCATCGAGATCGACAGTGCCTTCAGGATAGCCGCCACCAATGGCGATCTTGTCCATATAGGTGTCCGGCGCATGGAGCAGCGTGCCGCCTTCGGCCATGGCAAGCACGGCAAGCGAATTGGCCATGGCTTTGGCGCAGAGTGTCGTGCCTTCCAGCGGGTCAAGCGCGATGTCAACTTTTGGGCCATTGCCCGTGCCGACCTTTTCACCGATGTAAAGCATCGGAGCTTCGTCGCGCTCGCCTTCGCCGATGACGATCGTGCCGTCAATGTCGAGCTTGTTCAGCTCTGTGCGCATCGCGTCCACAGCGGCCTGATCAGCAGCCTTCTCGTCGCCGCGCCCTGCCAGTTTAGCCGAACGAATGGCCGCCGCTTCCGTGACCCGCGTCACTTCCAGCGTCAACATTCTGCTCAAGCCTTTTTTCTCAGCCATCGATCTTTCCTTCGTCGGACGTTTTGTCTTTATGGGGATTAACGTGAGCCGCTCTCATCGATACGGATCACGAGCGGTGTGCCCGCCACATCTTCGTGTTTAGCCAGTTCTTCGCGCGCTTTGCGCATCGAACCTTCTTCAGTCTCGTGCGTCATGAAGACAACCGGCATACGTCCGGTCGCTGCATCCTTCTCTTCGCCACGTTGGACGATACGCTCGATAGAAACATTGGCCTGTGCCAATGCCTTCGTAATCTCGGCCATTGTGCCCGGACGGTCGGCAGCGTTGAAACGCAAATAATAGCTCGACGTCACATGATCGGACTTCGCCTTGGCCGGTGCCTTCAAGCTGCTTGCGGGCACAATGAAAGACGGCATGACGAGGCCACGGGCAATATCCACAATGTCGGACAGGACGGCGGAAGCCGTTGGCCCCTCGCCCGCGCCACGACCTTCGAGCACCAGCGAGCCAACGCGGTCGCCCTGAATGGCCACAGCATTGTAAACGCCAGACACAGCGGCAAGCGGTGTGCCGACAGGCACGAGTGTCGGATGGACGCGCTGCGAAATACCGTCCTCGCCCAGAGTGGCGATACCCAGCAATTTGATCTTGTAACCAAATTCCTTGGCGAAATTAATGTCGGAGGCTGTGATGCGCTCGATGCCCTCGACCTCAACATCGTCAAAAGAAACTTCACGGCCAAAGGCGAGGCTGGCAAGAATGGCAAGCTTATGCGCTGCGTCGATGCCACCCACGTCGAAAGACGGATCGGCCTCGGCATAGCCAAGCGCCTGCGCGTCGATCAGAACATCGGTGAACTCGCGGCCTGTCTCTTCCATCTCGGTGAGAATGTAATTGCAGGTACCGTTGAGAATGCCGGCAACGGAGGTGATCTCGTTGGCCGTCAGACCTTCGCGCAAAGCCTTGATGATGGGGATGCCACCGGCAACAGCGGCTTCGTAATTAAGCGCGACACCGCGCTGCTCGGCCACGCGGGCCTGCGCCACGCCATGACGCGCCACCAGTGCCTTATTGGCGGTGACGACATGCTTGCCATTGGAAAGGGCCTGATCGACCAACTCGCGCGCAATGCCCTCGGCACCGCCGATCAATTCCACAACAACGTCAATGTCATCGGCGGATGCCAATGCGCGGGCATCATCATCCCAACGCACACCGGCCAAATCAATGCCACGGTCCTTCGCCTTGTCGCGCGCACTGACAGCCACAAGCTGAAGCGCACGGCCAGAAGCCGCCGCAAGAAAGTCTTTGCGCTCGGCCAGAATTTTGACCACGCCGACACCGACATTGCCAAGTCCGGCAATGCCAATCCTCAAAGGTTTATTCACGTCCTGCCTGCTCTCGTCGTATTGGGATGGGCGACTATGTTGCTCTTGATGCCGACACGTTCTTCATACTCGGCAAGGATCTGATCAGCATTCGCCATCATGCGTTTGACGCCACGCGCAGCCTGACGGATGCGGTGTTCGTTTTCGACCAGACCGATACGGACATGACCATCGCCATATTCGCCAAAGCCGATACCCGGCGCGACGGCGACATCGGCCTGCTCCATAAGCAAGGTCGAGAAGCCGAGCGAACCGAGATGACGGAATTTTTCCGGGATGGGCGACCATGCAAACATGGAGGCAGGCGGACTGGGAATATCCCAGCCAGAACGCGCCATGCTGTCCACCAGCACATCACGACGGTTCTTGTAGGTCTGGCGGATTTCTTCAACGCAATCCTGCGGGCCATTAAGCGCGGCAGTGGCAGCCACCTGAATGGGCGTGAAGGCACCATAGTCGAGATAGGATTTCACACGGCCAAGCGCATTGATAAGACGCTCATTGCCAACGGCAAAGCCCATGCGCCAACCGGGCATGGAATAGGTCTTGGACAGCGAAGTAAATTCCACAGCGCGTTCTTTCGCGCCCGGTACCTGAAGGATGGAGGGCGGCGGATTGCCGTCGAAATAGATTTCCGAATAAGCCAGATCCGAGATCACCCAGATGTCATGCTTGGCGGCAAAGGCGATGATCTCGCGATAGAAGTCGAGATCGGCGACCTGCGCTGTCGGATTGGACGGATAGCTGACGACAAGCGCGACAGGCTTGGGCACCGAATGGCGCACGCCACGTTCCAGCATGTCGAAAAACGCATCCGGGCTTTCAAACGGCACAGAACGGATGACAGCGCCGGAAATGATGAAACCAAACGCATGGATCGGATAGCTGGGGTTCGGACAAAGAATAACATCGCCCGGCGCGGTGATCGCCTGCGCGAGATTGGCCAGACCTTCCTTGGAGCCGAGTGTCGCGATGACTTCGGTCTCGGGGTTCAGCGTCACACCAAAGCGGCGCTCATAATAGGCAGCCTGTGCCTTGCGCAGACCCGGAATGCCGCGCGAGGAGGAATAACGGTGGGTTTTGGGATCGCGCACGGCCTCAATCATCTTTTCGACAATATGGGGCGGTGTCGGCATATCGGGATTGCCCATGCCGAAATCGATGATATCGCGGCCCTCGGCACGCGCCTTCGCCTTGAGCTTATTGACGCTCTCGAAAACGTAAGGAGGCAAACGCTTAATGCGGTGAAATTCTTCGCTCATGGCCAATTCCTGAAACGGAGCCGAATAATGGATGAAGCGGCCCCCTGCAACGCCGCCCTTATAACGCCAAATCCGAGCCTGAGCCACGCCAAAAGGGCAGAAAGGCGAGCCAAAGCCGGAGATTTCGGGGCAAAGCACACCGCCCTGCCCCTGCAGGATGAACCTCGGGGGGAGTAAGGGCAAATTTGTGGCAAAGAGCCGCAATTTGCCGCTCAACCTGAAATTTATTGGTTCATACGGCTGAAAAGATCAAAGACCAGCCGGATTGACCTCGACCGGTACGGTGGGAGCGGCTGTAACAGGTGCCTCTTCCGGTATTTCAGGTGCTTTGGCCGGTGGTGCGTCTTCAACTTCTTCGTCAAAGCCTTCGCCACGCTGGGCGGCAACGACTTCGGCGTAAGATTTGTGACCACCACGATCCGGCATGGGAATAAGACCGGTCACAGGATCGATACGCGGCTTGGGCGGTATAACAAGCGCAGGTCGCGAGGACTCGACGGCTGCCATTTTTGCCGGTGCCACATATTCAGGCGTGACGTCCTCTTCTTCCGTAACTTCAGCCACAGGCGGCGGCGGCGCTTTGGCCGCAACAGGAGCCGGAGCAACCACCGGAGCAGGAGTGGCGGCAACAGGCTGAGGCGCGGGCTGCACCTCGGCGACACGGGCGGCGGGTTCCGGAGCAACAGGCTCAGCCGCGACAGGCGCGGAAGCCGCTGGTGCCTCGGCAACCATGCGGGCGGGCGGCGCTATGTCTTCCAACGCGGCAGGCGGTGCCGCAGTTTCGGCACGTGCTTCCAACTCGGGTGAGTAACCCTTGTTCGACGATTGCGGCTCGACACCCTGACGAAGCGCCTCATCACCGCTGCGCGACTCAGCACGATCCTCGGCCAGACTTTCGGCAATCGACTTCTGCTGACGGGCACTGGTGCTGTCTGGTGCCTTTTCCGGCGTATCGGCCAGCTGCGGAAAGCCCTTATCTTCCACAGGAGCAGAGGAGCCACCTTCACCATAAATCGCGTCCGGCTTCATCGTATCGGGCACGGCGGAGCATGCCGCGAGAGCAGACACCATCAAGGCGACCATCGCAGTCTGGGCCATCGGCCCTGCCGACAGGCGTGCACGCCCCTGCGGAAGGCTGCAAATTCGCGCGATGTTTGATCGCTCTTCGGACATACGGTCCCACTCCCTCAAATTCTTACGCGTGTGACAATGGCTTAACACCCCATCCGAACGAATGGACACGCAAACCACATCAACCCACAAAACCACCGGCTGGCAAAAGATTTTATCGCATTTTCGTGAGCCGGAGAGCCATAGCGTATAGTATAGAGGAAGAAGACAAAATCGATAGTCGCACCCGAAGCTTTGTGGAAGCGACCGAGAAAACAGGGAAACGTCGTGTCGAAGCCGAACGAAATCTCGCCCGAAACCGAAATCCCCCCCTCTACGCCGCCCGCAGATGCGCTGCCCGAGGCCGGAACGGCATCTGCCGCGCCCAAGCTGAAAGCTGTGGATAGTGCTGCATCGAAAGCCGCAGCCGCCCGCAAAAAAGCTCCGGCAAAGCGCAAAGCGACATCCAAGGGTGATTCTGCCAAAGCCGCGAAGCCCAAAGCTCAAGCCAAAACCAAGACAACATCTGCAAAAAAGACCGCGACAAAACCGGACGCCGCAAAGGCTGAGAGCAAATCCAAACCGGCACAAGCCCAGACAAGCACCGGACCAACGCCGGATAGTGACGCATTGCTGCCGAACTATCCCGTGCCCGATATCGGTGCCTTTGCCGTCAATATCATTCAGGCCGCAACCCTCGGCCAAAAAGCCGCCAAGCAGCTTTTGCAAGGCGAAGACCGCGAAACGCTGGGCGAGATCAGCGACGATGCAAAGCGCATTGGCAAGGCGATCCTCGATGTGGCCTCGAACTATATCAAGAACCCGCTGAAAATTGCGGAAGCGCAAGCCAAGCTCTGGAATGGCTATATCGATCTGGTGCAAGCCACAACACGCCGCCTGATGGGCCAAGAGTCCGAACCGATCGTGCGCCCTGCCCGCACCGACAAGCGCTTCAAAGACCCTGACTGGCAGAACAAAGTCGTCTTCGACGTACTGAAACAATCCTACTTGCTGATGACGCAATGGCTGGACCAGCAGGTGCAGAACACGGACGGCGTTGATCCGCATACACGCAAGAAGGCCGAATTTTACGTCAAACAGTTCACAGATGCCTTCTCGCCATCAAACTTTCTGCTGACCAATCCGGAAGTTCTGCGCACCACGCTGAAAAGCAATGGCGAGAACCTCGTCTTCGGCATGCAGCATCTGCTGGAAGACGTGGAACGCGGTCACGGCAAAATCCAGATCCAGCAGACCGATATGAAAGCCTTCGAGCTGGGCCGCAATATTGCGCTGACACCGGGCAAAGTGATCTATCAAAACGACCTGATCCAGTTGCTGCAATATGAACCGACCACCGAGAAGGTTCACAAGCGCCCGCTGCTGATCTTTCCGCCCTGGATCAACAAATATTACATCCTCGATCTGACGCCGGAAAAATCCTTCGTCAAATGGGCCGTAGGAGAAGGCTATACCGTGTTCGTGGTGAGCTGGGTGAACCCTGATGCGCGCCAGTCCATGAAATCCTTTGAAAGCTATGTCTTTGAAGGTGCCTATGCCGCACTCGACGCCGTGGAAAAAGCCACCGGCGAAAAAGAAGTCAACGCCATCGGCTATTGCATCGGCGGCACCATGCTGTCCTGCGCACTGGCCCACATGGCTGCCAAAGGCGATGACCGCATCAAATCGGCAACCTTCTTTGCCACGCAGGTGGACTTCACCGAAGCGGGTGACCTCAAAGTCTTTATCGACGAGGAACAGATCGACAATCTGGAAGAGCAGATGGAAGCGCATGGCGGCTTGCTGGAAGGCTCCAGCATGGCATCCACATTCAACATGCTGCGCTCCAATGATCTGATCTGGTCCTATGTGGTCAATAACTACCTGCTGGGCCGCGAGCCTGTGCCTTTCGACCTTCTCTACTGGAATGCCGACGCCACACGCATGCCCGCCAAGATGCATCTCTTCTATCTGCGCGAATGCTATCTGCGGAACCATCTGGCCGAAGGCGTGATGGTGCTGGGCGGCGAACGCCTTGACCTCAGCAAGATTAAAATTCCGATCTTCCTGCAATCAAGCCGCGAGGACCATATCGCGCCCTATAACTCCGTGTACAAAGCAACGCGTCTGTTCGGCGGCGATGTGAAATTCATGGTGGCGGGGTCCGGCCATATCGCAGGCGTCATCAATCCGCCTGCGGCCAAGAAATACCAGTTCTGGACCAATGACGAACGCCCGCAACGCGCCAAGGAATGGCTGGAAGATGCAACCGAACATCCCGGCTCGTGGTGGCACTATTGGGAAGAATGGCTGGCCCCCAAATCCGGCAGCATGGTGAAAGCCCGCGTGCCCGGCGACGGGAAACTCAAAGTGCTGGAAGATGCACCAGGTTCATACGTCATGGTGAAATCTGGCGAGTGAAATCGCGACCGATTTAATCCCGTCAGCTCAATGTTTCACATCTCGACCAATCTCACTTTACCTGATGAGTAAATCGAGAAAGGGCTTCTTTATCGAAAAGCAAAAACAAAATTCCGGGGAGGGAATTGTGTCAAAGAGATCGCCGAAAGAACTGATCGAACTTTACTGGACTGAAGTCTGGAACAATCGAAACGCGGAAATGATCCGCGAACTTTGTGCAGACCCCATCCTGCGCCATGATGCCAACAGCGTCACGGCACTCTCGATTGAAGACCAGATTGCCCGTGTCCGGCAGCAAAGCGAAAAGGCGGAACCTTATTTCGAGCATGAAGTGCTGCACGCCGACGATACATATGTGACTTCGGTGTGGAATATGCACACGCGCAAAGGCGGCCGCGTGGATTTATGCGGTATTGAGATATTCAAAGCCAAAGACGGCAAATTCACGGATTGCTGGAACTCGACATATGTACCAGGCCGCTGGGGACGCGAAGGTGACGCCGCAGTCCCCAAAGACCTGCCACCGCCAGAGCACATCATGTCTTCAAGCCAGATAACGCCGAGCTGGATGCAAAAAGTGCTGCACGCCGCCAATGTCGATGCGGCACGCGTCTCAATGACGAATATCGAACCTATCGGGCACGGCAATCTGTCCGAAACTGTGCGGGTCCCGATCATCTATAACGCAAATGCCGCCGATCAGATTAATTCGGTCATCTGCAAACTCAGTTCAACACACCCGATGGCAACGCAAATCGACGCAATTTTTGGCGTCTATGGGCGCGAGGCGGAAACCTATAAAACACTTTCCAACTCCCCGGATGTAAATGCACCCCGAGCCTATTTTGTGGGCTTAAACACAGCCGGCGACAGCCTCAATCTTGTGCTGGAAGACCTTTCGGGAAAAACCCGAGCCGGTGATCAAATTTCCGGATGCAATGAAAAAGACGCTCTTGCCACTATCGACAGCCTTGCTGGTCTGCACGCTAAATATTGGGGCAAAGACGAGCTGAAAAATGCGCCTTGGCTATTCGCGCGCAAAGACAAGGGAAAGCTACAGGAAGAAAGCTTTCACACAAGCACAACCCTGTTCCGCCAACGCTTTGACGGAAAGATCGCCCCTGAATATCTTGAAAAGATGGATCGTTTTAAAGGTCACGTCGAACGCTGGACAAAGGACAACGTCTTTTCGCGCACATTGATTCATGGCGAACCAAGGGTCGATAATATTCTGTTCGAAGACGCCGATGAAGGCGTAAAAGCATGGATGATAGACTGGCAATTCACTGACTTTGGCAGCCCGATGTTTGACACGGCCTATTTTCTCGCCGGCTCAATGAACGCGCAAGATCGCAAAAAACACGAAGAGCAATTCATCGCCCGGCAACAAACGGCCATCGCAAAAGTTGACCCGGCTTATACGCTGGAGATCGCGCGACACGAGTATGCAGCTTCGCTTCCCTTTGCGCTTTTCACCACGGTTGGAGCCGTAGGCGCCGTTCCCGAGGGTGAGCATGGTGACAATTTACTGATCGCGCTTTTGACCAGAAATATTGATGCTCTAGACCACTGGAACGCATATCCAGCTGCATAAATATTCACGTTCAAATCCGGCGCTTCTGTCTGCATTGGCTGCTTGCCATTGCCGACAGAGGCGCCGTTTTTTATGCGCTTGCCTCACTGTGCTGGTTCAAATCAGCACATATTGTGAAATGGAGAATCCACAGCTTGGCCATTTCACCGACACAATGTGGACACACCACCCACAGAGCATCCGCAAACGAAAATATAACGCATGCAGAGCATTAATGGCCTGCATTGAACAAGATATTTTGTACAGGAGGTCACTATGCGCCTGTTACTGATCATACTTCTGGTTCTTCTCTTTGCCGGTACCTTGCCGCATTGGCCCTATAGCGCGAACTGGGGTTATGGCCCGAGCGGTGGTCTTGGCACCGTGCTCATCATCCTGATCGTACTCGCAGTGCTGGGCATCATATGATGTCTGCACATCCCTCGCATGAACCTGAGAAGGAGAAAAACATGCTTCGTAGAACAATCATCAGTGCGGCCCTTATTGTCCCGCTTTTCGGCGCCCTCGCCGCATGTGACGACGAGCCTAAGGGTCCAGCCGAAACAATGGGCGAAAAGCTTGACGATGCCGGTCAGTCAATGAAAGACACGATTGACCCGCCCGGACCTGCCGAAGAAGCCGGTCGCGAAATCGACGATGCCCTGACACCCGACAGCAAATAAGCGTCGTCGCACAGAACAAGAAAGCCCGTCTCATCAGAGGCGGGCTTTCTCTGTTTCGGCTGGCATCCGCATTTCGGCGCAAGTTGCGTCTCATAAATAGCGACTGACATAAAACCGCGAACCCGCGTAGCCTCTGGCGCAACCAACCGCCTGCCCAGAGGTCTGTCCTGTCCCTTTCCATCACATTGCTTATTCTGCTGGCCGCACTGCTGCATGCGGTGTGGAACGCGCTGCTCAAATCCAATGCCGACCGGCTGTCCATGATGGCCTTTGTGGCGGGCAGCGGCAGCCTGATGATGGCACCGCTGACGCTGTTTGTGCCTTTTCCCAGCTACGAGGTATGGCAGATCATCCTGCTCTCGCTGGCGCTGCATACGGGCTACAAGGTCTTTCTGGTCAAAGCCTATAGTCATGGCGATATGGGACAGGTCTATCCCCTCGCCCGCGGGCTTGCACCAGCCATGGTCACCATTGTCGGTTTCATGTTTCTGGGCGAACAATTGCCGTTGACAGCCACACTCGGCATCGCGGTCGTTTTGCTCGGTATCATTTCGCTGGCCTGGCGACGCAGCAATGGCAAAGACGGTCCGCAGAGCCATCGCGGCGTTCTCTATGCCATCGGCACGTCATGCTTCATCGCCGCCTATACACTGAATGACGGTCTGGGCGGACGCGCGGCCGAAAGCGCCAGCGCCTATGTGATCTGGCTTTTCGCGCTGGACGGCGTTTCCATCGTGGCCATCGCGCTGTGGCGACGCGGACCAGCCCTGCTGAAACCACAACGCGCATGGGCGATCGGAGCCGCAGGCGGTGCCATGTCGATTGCCGCCTACTGGCTGGTGATCTGGGCTATGAGCATCACGCCGCTGGGGCCGGTTGCCGCCTTGCGCGAGACAAGTGTGGTCTTTGGCGCGCTGATCTCTGGTCTGGTGCTGAAAGAAGGACTGGGCTGGCGTGCCGTGGCCGCAGCATGTGTGGTGGCAGCCGGTGTTGTGCTGATGAAGATGTGAAGTGCGTGTCCCAAATAGACAACCTAACGAAATATCGAAAATAACTTTCACTCCAATACTTCGATCAATTCTCAAATTTTCTATCGACGCCGAAGCCCTAGAAGCCAGTTCGCTAGCTGAATATGGGAAACGATTCCATCAAGGCATCCAGCAAGATATGTCTCCAATTGGTCATCCACATCTAACGAGAGAACCGGAGAGTCCGCGGCCACCAGCATAAAATTAAACGGCACAATAATTCGCTCTCTCAACTGAGGTTCAGACTTAAATTTGAAAACTCGACCATTTTTCTCATATCCACCGTCATCGTATTCTGCCCGAGTAAATTTCTTATTCCGATAGACAGCATACTCTTCCGAATTCGGTCTGTAGAAAGAATTATCGGCATCTCCACTCTTATACGTATAAAGACCTGTTGGCTCCATAGGGCTACATTCAACATAAACAAAGTTCTGCCAGTAAACGGCGCCTGGAATTGAGACTATCTTTTTGATTTTTAATTCCATATTGCCGAGCAAAAATATTGATGGCTTTAGCCGATACCATCGACTCAAGTACATATTCGAATGCCCCTCAGTCCACCAAATAGGTCTATGCCAAGACGTTCCGTCATCAGACGATGCGGAAAGCGGGTATTTCAACAGCTTACTAAGGCGGTAATCAATAACAGATGCTTCAGTAAACACGCGAGGCTCCCTCAAACTCGGAAATGCTTCTAAAAATCTACCCCAGTAAAAACTTGATGAATTATCCATCTGATTAAATACGGAATTACTTTTCAGCATCGGCGAATCTGGTGGGATATAATCAATCCAAGGCACCCGATAAAAAACACATAGCTTAACAGTCAGACAGACATGCTGTAATTTACCAACAAAACGAATTGACCATTGGCGCAAAGCTGCCAACATAAATGGCATACGCAAAGCGCCATAAGTGAGTTCTGACCACCAACTACGTTGAGGATTCGAATCTGCGCCGTCGAGTGGAGGATTCTCCCCAATCCCAACTATCCAGACTTTATCTACTTTTGGCCACAGCAGACGGAATAGATAAACAAGCAACGGCACGACAATCGCCACCGCACACGAAATAGCCCAACCTCGATTTTCTGGTGAGGCCAGAAAAGGCCACCATGATCCAATTTCGTTCATCCCCCCTCCAGAATCCAACGACTCTCTAGGCAAACATTGAGGATATGGTCTAGCTTGACATCAAATTTAGCAAGGGAACGTAGTCTATTTTTGATTGTCAAAGTTCGACGCCGAGGCCTTCATCAACGCCGATCATGATGTTCATGCACTGGACCGCTTGCGCGGATGCGCCCTTGCCCAGATTGTCAAGAAGCGCGACGAGGCGAGCCTGACCATATTGCTCGTTGCCGAAGACAAAAAGCTTCAGGTTGTTCGTGCCGTTGAGACCTTCGGGATCAAGACCCTTCATACTGGCCGACTCTTCGAGCGATGCAACAGAGACAAACCGTTCGCCTTCGTAGGCAGCAGCAATCGTCTCATGCACATGCTTCAGCGAGGGCTTGGACGGCAGCGCCCAGAGCTGAAGCGGAACCTCCACAATCATGCCCTGCGCATAACGACCGACAGACGGTGCAAAAAGCGGCCGCTGGGAAAGCAGGCTGTATTGTTCCAACTCGGGCACATGCTTGTGCTCAAGCCCCAGACCATAGATGCGGAAATTCTCTTTGCTGTAATTGGGCAAGCTCACATCCTCGAACTCGGCAATCATGCCCTTGCCGCCACCGGAATAACCCGAGACAGCATTGATCGTGACCGGCCAGTCATGCGGAATGATATGCGCACGTGCCAAGGGACGGATCAGCGAGATCGCGCCTGTGGGATAGCAGCCCGGATTTGTGACCCGCTTTGCCTTGCCGATAATCTCGCGCTGGATTTCCGCCATTTCGGGAAAGCCATAAACCCAGCCCGGCGAGACACGATGGGCGCTGGAGGCGTCGATCACGCGGGTTGCGGGATTTTCAATGAGCTTGACCGCTTCCTTGGCTGCGTCATCCGGCAGGCAAAGGATCACGATATCGGCAGCATTGAGCGCTTGCTTACGCGCGTCGGCATCCTTGCGGCTTGCCTCGTCGAGACGGATGAACTCAAGGTCGCTGCGTCCGTCGAGACGCGCACGGATCTGCAGACCCGTTGTGCCAACTTCGCCGTCAATAAATACCTTGGTGGTCATAACGCTCTCCGGACAATGGACAGAAAAACAAAGAAAAAGGGCGCTTCGATTTCGCGAAGCGCCCCTGATCGTAACCGCAAAAAGCGATCAGCGCTTCGAGAACTGGAAGCTACGACGGGCCTTGGCCTTACCGTACTTCTTACGTTCAACAACACGGCTATCACGTGTGAGGAAGCCCTCTTTCTTGAGAGCGCCACGCAGTTCGGGTTCGAAGTAGGTCAGCGCACGCGACAGACCGTGGCGCAGAGCACCAGCCTGACCGGACAGACCACCACCGACAACCGTCGCTGTGATGTCGAACTGCTTTTCACGACCGGCAACAACCAGCGGCTGGTTGAGGATCATGCGCAGAACGGGACGCGCGAAATAGACTTCGAGATCGCGACCATTGATGGTGATCTTGCCGGAACCCGGCTTGATCCACACACGTGCAATCGCGTTCTTACGACGACCCGTGGCATAGGCACGACCGAACTTGTCGAGCTTCTGGACGCGGGGCTCGGGAGCATCGACCGGATCGACAATGTCTTTCAGGTCTTCGAGCGAATGGGTTTCCGACATTATGCGACCCTCACATTCTTACGGTTGAAAGACGCAAAGTCGATCTTCTGCGGCTGCTGGGCTTCATGCGGATGCTCGGCACCGGCATAGATGTGCAGATTGGTCATCTGCTTGCGACCGAGCGGACCACGCGAAATCATGCGCTTGACGGCCAGTTCGATAACGCGCTCTGGGAAACGGCCTTCAAGCAGACGCTTGGGCGATGTTTCTTTGATACCGCCGGGGTGACCCGTGTGACGGTAGTAGCGCTTGTCGTCGTATTTCTTGCCGGTGAAGGCGACTTTGCCTGCATTCACGACAATCACGTGGTCGCCATCGTCCATGTGGGGTGTGAAAGTCGGCTTATGCTTGCCACGCAGTCGGTTTGCGACAAACGAGGCAAGACGGCCAACCACGACGCCTTCAGCGTCGATCACAATCCACTTCTTTTCGATTTCGGCGGCTTTCGCGGAGTAGGTGGTCATGCGAAAATTCCAATAAAGATGAAGGGGTCTTAAGTTGGCGCGTATCTAAGGCAGGTTGCGGCTTGTGTCAACGCATATGCGCAAAAAGCGGCGTTAAAACAGCACTTTACGAATGCGGTATTATATTACCACATAAAATCAACCGATTTCGCCGGTTTTTCCCCGCGCGGTCAACCGCGAGGCCGAAAGCCCCATGGCGGCAAGGGCCAGACCCGTTGCCACAACCAGCGTGACTTGCGCACCGCCCGCCCCGGAAAGATTGAAAATCATGGCCACAACTGCCGCACCAAGCGTCTGACCGGTGAGCCGCGCGGTGCCCAGCATGCCGCTGGCCCCGCCAGTGCGGGCCGGTGGCGCGGATGACAAGATGGTCCTGTTATTGGGGGACTGGAACAGGCCGAAGCCTGCACCGCAGATCAACATGCGCCAGACAATATCGAAATCTGTAGGGCTGGCGGGCAGCAATGCCAAAGAGCCAAGCCCGAAGGCAAAAATGACCATGCCAATGCCACCCAGAAGGCCGGAGGGGTAGCGATCAGCCAAACGGCCAGCGACCGGCGCGACAAAAACCAGAGCCAGTGGCCACGGAGTCATGAGCAATCCGGTCTCAACCGCCCCTTTGCCAAGCACGTCATGAAAGAAGAATGGCAAAGAGACAAAGGCCAGCATCTGGGCGCAAAAGGCAGCAACCGACGACATGATGGAAAGCGCAAAAATCGGGATGCGCAGAAGGTCGATGGGGAAAAGCGGCGCGCTGCGTGACAATTGCCGACGCACCAGCACAAAGCCGCAAAGAATGGCGATGGCAAATGTGCCGACCACACGTTCAGGATACGCCAGACCATGGCCGAGTTGCTCTACCCCCAAAACAAAAGCCCCAAAGGCCACGGCATTAAGCAATGCGGATTGCCAGTCAAAACGATGGGTGCCGCGCGTGGTGAGCGGCAGACTGCCCGAGAACGCAAAAGCCGCAATGCTAATGGGAACACTGACTGCAAAAATCCACTGCCAACTGGCCACCGAAAGAATGGCCGCAGCAACGGTTGGGCCCGATGCTGCCGCAATCGCAACGACAAGCGCAATAATACCAATGCCTTTGCCAAGTTCTGCGCGCGGATAGATAAAGCGCACCAAAGCTGCATTGACGCTCATTATGCCCGCCGCCCCTGCCCCCTGAAACAAGCGGGCCAGAACCAGCGTGGTCAATGAATCCGACAAGGCACAAGCGAGCGAAGCCAGACCAAACACAATGAGCCCGACGCGATAGATGCGCGCATAGCCAATGATCTCGCCCAATGACGACAAAGCCAGCAACGAGACCACAACCACAAGCTGATAGGCATTGACCACCCAAACTGATTGCGCAGGCGTGACGCCAAGTTCCAACGCGATGGTGGGCAAGGCGATATTGGCGACCGAGCCGTCCAGCACGGCCATAGTGACGCCGAGGCCGACTGTCACCATGGCCAAGAACCGGCGCGGCACTGGCAGGCCGTCTGGATGAATCGTCTGGTCTTTCAATATGCGCTCGATCTGCCCTGACCGTGATCAGGTTCTGGGGGGAATGGAGTAAGTGGAAGTGACGTGGGCGACAGGACCATCAAGTCCGTCCTGCAGGATTGTAACCTCGCCGACGGCAAGCCGCTTGCCCAGTTTGAGCAAGCGGGCCTCGGCAAAAATATCCGCTGGTCCCGGTTTGCGCAAAAAATTGATGTTGAGATTGGTGGTCACAGCCAGCGCCACCTTGCCGATATGCGCAAGGATGACGGCATACATCGCATAGTCTGCCAAAGCCATCATAGACGGACCCGACAATGTGCCGCCGGGACGCAGATTACGATCCGAATATGGCAAGCGCATACGGGCCACCATCGGCCCGACAGATTCGATGACCGACGAGCCATCGCGCACCTGCGGAAAGACTTCATCCAGATAGGCACCGACTTCGGCGGCGGTCAGAACAGGTTCTTGCATTTGTGATCTCTGACTCAATTAGCTTTTGCCCTTCATGGCAGGACGCACGGGCCGCGCCAATACGAAAAACGCCCGAAAACATGATTTGCCTCTTGTTCCAGCCCGCTCGCACGCCATATGGTTTATGAATGAACATTCATTCATAAACCAAAGGGCCGATTTTGAGCGCAGCCAAAACGCAAAAAGACAACAAAGCTGGGACTAAAAGCGTAAAGCCGAGGCCAGGCCGCGCCGAGATATTGTCTGCGGCGCTCGACCTGATAAGCGATTATGGCTTTCACGGCGCGTCAATGGCCCTACTAGCCAAGACCGCGAAAGTGCCTGTGGGCACCATCTATCGCCACTTCACCAGCAAGGAAGAACTGATCCACGCCCTTTATGTGGAGATGAAGCAAGAGCGCTTCGACGCCATGTTGAAGGGATATAAGTCAGACGCCACGGTGCGCGAGCGCTTCGATCTCTTCTGGATCAACACATATGACTACTGCCTGAGCCACCCGCGCGAATTCATCTTCTCGGAGCAATACGCATATTCGCCCTTTCTGGACGATGCATCCAAGGCCATCCACGCTGTCATGTCGCCCGAAATCGTCCAGTTTTTCGAGGACGGCTACCGCGATGGGCATCTCAAGTCCCTGCCCCCGCAAATTTTGTTCTCGCTCATTTCAGGCCCGCTCAACGCGCTGGTACGCCGCGCTATTGCGGGCATCGCCACCTTTTCAAAAGACGATCTCGACAGTGCGCGTAGCGCCTGCTGGGACGCCATCGCCCTTCGACCAACAAAACTCTAGAAACCACAGGAAACGCGCCATGCAATATCAGCAATTTGGAAATACCGGTCTTTACGTCTCCCGCCTCTGCCTCGGCACCATGACATTCGGCGGCAAGGGCACACGCTTTGGTGCCATTGGCGGACTTGACCAAAAAGAAGCCGACATTCTCGTCAATCGCGCCTTTGATGCCGGCGTCAATTTCATCGACACAGCCAATGTCTATGGCATGGGTGACTCCGAAATCATCACGGGCAAAGCCATCGCCTCCAAACGGCATGACATGGTGCTGGCCACCAAAGTGCTGGCGCGCATGGGCCCCGGTCCAAATCAGACCGGCATATCGCGCGGCGCTATCATGCAGGAAGTCGAGCTGAGCCTGAAACGTCTTGGAACAGATTATATCGACCTCTACCAGTTTCATGGCTATGACGCCGTGACACCAATGGAAGAATCTCTGCGCGCCATGGATGATCTCGTGCGCCAAGGCAAAGTGCGCTACATCGGCACATCCAACTGGTCGGCATGGCAGATCATGAAGGGGCTGGGCATTTCAAAACAAGAGGGTCTGGAACGCTTTGCCAGCCTGCAGGCTTATTATTCGCTGGTCGGGCGCGATCTCGAACATGAAATTGTGCCGCTGCTGAAAGACCAGAATGTCGGCCTGATGACATGGAGCCCGCTGGCAAGCGGCGCATTGTCGGGCAAATTCTCGCGCAACTCCCGCTCCAATGAAGGCCGCCGGATGCAGTTCGACTTTCCGCCCGTCGATGTTGATCAGGTCTATGACGTCGTTGATGTGCTGCAGGACCTTGCCAAACAATATGACGTGACAGTGGCTCAACTTGCGCTGGGTTGGCAGCTCCACAAGTCATATGTGACAAGTGTGATTGTGGGCGTAAGGAACGAAGACCAGCTGAGCGACAATCTGGGTGCCGTCAATGTGAAGCTGACCGAGGACGATCTTGCCGCCATCGACGCCGTGTGCAAACCCAAGGCCCTCTATCCCAACTGGCCCAATGGTCAGGAGATGGATCGCAAACCGGGTATGGTCCGCGACTGGTCAGTGATGGCCAAACCGACTTTCTGATCCCAAACCCTATCAAGACAGGGCGGCAGACTTTATGGTCTGTCGCCCTATTCTATTTCAGGATCTCATCATGTCCGGCACCACAATCGAAACAGACCGTCTGATCCTGCGCCCGTGGCGCGGTGATGATTTCACGCCATTCTGGGAGATGGGACAGGACAGTCAGGTGATGGAGTTTCTATTGCCCTTTGCCGACCGCGCGGCAAGCGACGCTGTTGCCGAAAAGCTGAAAGCCCATATAGAAACGCACGGGTTCGGCTTCTGGGCGCTGGAAGAAAAAGGCGGCTCTCCCTTTATCGGCTTCACAGGCATAATCCATGTGGGCGATGACATGCCCTTTGCTCCTGCTATCGAAATCGGCTGGCGGTTGGCTCGCACGCATTGGGGCAAAGGTTATGCCAGCGAGGCGGCAAAGTCGGCTCTGGCCTATGGCTTCGGGACTCTGGGCCTTGCCGAGATTGTCGCCCTGACCGTTCCGGCCAATATCCGCTCGCAAGCTGTGATGAAACGCATAGGTATGCAGCGTGATGAAAGGGATGATTTTCTTCACCCTCGTTTGCCGGACGGAGACGCGCTAAAGCAGCATGTTTTATACCGTATTTCGCGCAACGGTTTTGCATCCTGACTTTGCCGCTTTCCCGGTCTATGATCCTCCCTGACGCCCAGTATAAGAAAAGGGCGCAGGAGGAATTGAGAATGAGCCAGACCGCCGAAAAGCCGAAAATCCCGGAAGTGAAAGAACCTCTGGTTCTGCGCGGGGACCTGAACGGCGTTGCCACACTGACACTCAATCGCCCCGCACAGCGCAACTGCCTGTCGGAAGCATTGATGACCGCATTAAGCGATGCCTTGAAGGCAGCGGGGAATGACAAATCAGTGCGCGTGGTGGTGCTGGCTGCGAATGGCCCTGCCTTCTCCTCCGGCCATGACCTTAAAGAACTGACATCACGGCGCGGTGACGGGGACAATGGACGCGGCTACTACAACAAAATCATGACCCAATGCAGCGCGATGATGCAGACCATCGTCAACCTGCCTAAGCCTGTCATTGCGCGCGTACATGGCGTAGCGACCGCAGCGGGCTGCCAACTTGTCGCGAGCTGCGATCTGGCAATTGCTTCCGACCACGCAAAATTCGCGACACCTGGTGTCAATATCGGCTTGTTCTGCTCGACACCTATGGTAGCCCTGTCGCGCAATGTTTCGCGCAAACATGCGATGGAAATGTTGCTGACCGGCGACATGATCAGCGCGACACGTGCCGCAGAAATGGGCCTCGTCAACGAGGTGACAAGCGCAGACGAATTGATAAACACAACGCAAGCACTGGCTGAAAAAATCGCCGCCAAATCCTCCCACACGCTGGCAATCGGCAAAGCCGCGTTCTATCGCCAACTCGAACAGCCGCTGCACGAGGCTTATAATTATGCCAGCGAAGTCATGGTGAAAAACATGCTGGCTCGCGACGCTGAAGAAGGCATCGGTGCCTTCATTGAAAAACGTGAGCCGCGCTGGGAAGACAAGTGAGGGGGACTGAATATGAAACTTGAACATCTCCGCTATAGCCCAGAAATGTTGAAAGACATTCTGACGGATACAAAAACAATTGCGCTTGTGGGCGCAAGCGCCAATACGGCTCGTGACAGCCACGAAGTCATGGAGTTTCTCCAGCGGCGCGGATATCGCGTGATCCCCGTCAATCCCGGTCTTGCGGGCCAGGAATTACTGGGCGAAAAAGTCTATGCAAAACTTGCTGATATTCCTGAAAAGATCGACATGGTCGATGTGTTCCGCAATTCAGAAGCAGCCGGTCCGGTCGCAGATGAAGCAGTGGCCATCGGCGCAAAATATATCTGGATGCAGCTTGGCGTTGTGAACGAAGAAGCCGCCGCACGTGCTGAAAAGGCTGGTGTGACAGTGGTAATGAACCGCTGTCCCAAAATCGAAATTCCGCAACTCTTCCGATAAAGACACTCCAACAAACAACCTCCCCCAACTTCAAGAAAAGGCAGGAGTAATCCATGTCAGACTATCGCTTCGACACACTCGCCGTTCATGCTGGTGCAAAGCCGGACCCGACAACGGGCGCACGCGCGACACCGATCTACCAGACGACAAGTTTCGTCTTTGACGATGCAGACCATGCCGCGTCTTTGTTCGGCCTCCAGGCTTTCGGCAATATCTATACGCGCATCACAAACCCGACCACCGCCGTTCTGGAAGAGCGCGTGGCGGCTCTTGAAGGTGGTGCGGCAGCACTGGCTGTGGCCTCGGGCCATGCCGCGCAACTTCTTGTGTTCCACACACTGATGGCACCGGGCGATCATTTTGTCGCCGCCAAACAACTCTATGGCGGCACGATCACGCAGTTCGGCCATGCGTTCCAGAAATTTGACTGGCAGGTGGACTGGGCCGATATGAACGACCCGGAAAACGTGCGCAAGGCCATCGGCCCGAAGACCAAAGCCGTCTTCATCGAAAGCATGGCAAATCCCAGCGGTCGCGTGACCGACATTGCCGCCATCGCCAAAGTGGCGCATGAGGCAGGTATTCCCCTCATAGTGGACAATACCCTCGCCTCGCCTTACCTGATCCGACCCATCGAGCACGGTGCGGATATCGTACTGCACTCGGCCACCAAATTTCTTGGTGGGCACGGCAACTCGATGGGCGGCATCATTGTGGATGCAGGCAAATTCGACTGGTCCAAAGACGGCAAGTACCCGACCCTGAGTGAGCCAACAGCGTCCTATAACGGGCTCAAAATCCACGAGACATTCGGACCGATCGCTTTTGCCATTGCCTGCCGCGTGCTGGGCCTGCGCGATCTAGGACCGGCCATCTCGCCGTTCAATGCCTTCATGCTCATCACTGGTATCGAAACATTGCATCTGCGCATGCAGCGTCATTGCGACAGCGCATTGGCCGTGGCCAAATTCCTGAAGTCGCATCCGGCTGTGACATGGGTGTCCTATGCAGGTCTGGAAGATGATCCTTCCTACAAACTGCAACAGAAATATGCACCTAAAGGCGCTGGTGCGATTTTCACATTCGGCCTCAAGGGCGGATATGATGCGGGTGTGAAGCTGGTCGGCAATATCGAATTGCTGAGCCATCTCGCCAATATCGGCGACACGCGCAGCCTCATCATCCATCCCGCATCAACCACACATCGCCAGCTCACCGACGAGCAGCGCGTGGCAGCCGGTGCCGGTCCCGATGTGGTGCGCCTGTCCATCGGCCTTGAAGATCAGGCCGATATTATCGCTGCTTTGGACAAGGCCCTGAAGGCCTGATCCGTAGCGAGACCAAAAACTAAGCCATGGCCTCTCACACAGGCCATGGCTTTTTTATGAAGCGGGATTGAGACGACGTGCGTGGACCAGAGCCGCAGTGAGCACAACAAGCGCGCCCGCCTGATGCGCGGCCCCGAGCGGAATGGGCACGACCCATAAAAGCGCCCAAATGCCGAGCACAACCTGTCCTGCCACAGTCAGCACAAGCCAACTCGCACTCTGCGTCGCAAGACGATCACCGCTCCGCCGTACAGCAACCCAATGCCAAACGACAAGGCCAGTCAGCAGATAAGCCACCATGCGGTGGTCGAACTGGGCGGTAAGCATATTCTCGAAGAAATTGCGCCACCAGACCTCATGCGAAAAAAGCCCTTCAGGAATAAAGGCGCCATTGATAAGCGGCCAAGTGTTGTAAATGTAACCAGCCTTGAGACCAGCAACAAATGCGCCAAGCAACATCTGGATAAACACCAGTCCGACTAACCAAAGCGACGCCTTGCGCAACCGCTCACTGACATCAACACGAGGTGCATCACGCCAAAGCGCCAGCGCCACCCAAAGCATATAGCCATAGATGAAAGTCGCGAGACCGAGATGCGCGGTCAGCCTGTACTGGCTGACATCGATGCGATGGGTAAGGCCACTCTTGACCATCCACCAGCCAAGCGCGCCCTGCGCACCACCCAACACAAACATGAAAGCGAGACGCGGTGCCATCTCGCGCGTGATGCGACGTGTGGCAAGAAACCAGACAAACGGCACAAGAAAAGCAAAACCGATAAAGCGACCCAGAAAGCGATGGCTCCATTCCCACCAGAAGATTTCCTTGAACTCGGAGAGGCTCATGCCCTTGTTCACAAGTTCGTATTGGGGGATCTGCTTATATGCCGCAAAGGCCTCTTCCCATGCCTTGTCACCAAAAGGTGGCAAAGCCCCTGTGACCGGTTTCCACTCAGTAATGGACAGGCCGGATTCGGTGAGCCGCGTCAGGCCGCCGACAACCACCATGATAAAAACAAGTGTCGCAACGGCGAAAAGCCATAACGCGATCTGTCGCCTTGCGGCGTCTGGATGCTTTGCATCTAAAAGTGCTTCAGTCATGGCAAATTGATAGCCCGAACTGGGGAAAAAAAGCCAGTGACAGACTGCCGCTGGCCGCATTTCTTGGAACATGTACAGAACATGATTTTCCGATAAGCTGCCTTACGATTCTAGGAATGCATGCAGTAAAGACTGCTGTCGGAGAGGACCAATATGACAACCAGTTTTGTGACCGCCTGGCGAAAAAACGATCCAAAACTGGAAGCCGAGGCCAAACAAATATGGGAGGCCACAGGCGTTCTGCCCGACCAGACCACCCCCGACGAACGCGCCAAGGAAATCGCCTTGATCGCCTATCAGGATAACAAACTCGCCGCCATCTCGACCCTTAACGTCAGGCCCTTTGACTATCTGCGACAGAAATTCGCCTTTGTTCGCCTGACCGTTTTGCCCGAATTCCGCAAACTGGATATCGGACGCGTATTGCTGCGCAACACGTTCACCATGATCCAAGATTATGCCAAGACGCATCCTGAAGAACAAATTGCGAGAGTGGCATCCGTCCTCATAGTGGCCGGTATTGGCAAGTATCCTATCGGGCGCGAAATAAGACACACACTGATCGGGTATACACCACAGAATGAACAAATCCGCGTGACTTGGTTCGACCACTTCGAAGTACCGCCAAACGCGCCGAACTACACCAAAAACTAATTCCGTGTCCCGACCGCAAAGCCAACCTGCCTTGCTATAGGATGAGCGAACGGGTACCCCCCCCGAACAGGACAGCCGATAAATGACGGACGATATAACCTACCAAATCGGCTGGCGCCTCAATGATGAAAAATTGATAGCGGACGTAGCCGCTTTCCTTCGTGGCATTTCGCCCGAAGATGATGAGCAAGCAAACGAAAATGACCGCGCCGCGCAATTGGCCATAATCGCCTATGCCGGTCAGGCCGTGGTCGCGGTATCAATGCTGGACATTCGTTTGCTTGATCGCGTGAAACAGAAGTTTGCCTTCATCCGCGTCGCACTCGGTTCCGGATATGAAAAAGACGCCACTCTGTCCGACGAGATAACCCAGCGCACGCGCGATATGATTGAGGCCTATGCCGAAAGCCACCCTGAAGAAGGGATATTCGGTATGGCCGCAATCTTGAAAAAACCGGGTGGTGGTGAATTGCCTGTTCTGCCAGCAGGTAAGCTCGCCCTGATCGGCTACACGGTCCGTAAAGAACAGGTGCGCGTTGGCTGGTTCGGTCACGTCGTAGTGCGCCCAAAACAAAAAAACGCCTATTCATGAATGCGACAGGACCACATCCGACATGACAATTATATTCAAAGCGGCGTGGCAGAAAAACGACCCCGCGCTGGAAGCCGATGCGATTGCGTTCTGGAGCGAACTTAACCTCATCCCAGCCGAGACAATGCAAGAGAGATCCAAGGAGCTGGCTGTGGTGGCTTACGAGGATGGTCGGGTTATCGGCGTATCGACCCTGATCGTACGTCATATGGCAGCTCTGGAACAAAAATTTGCATTCCTGCGTGAAGCCGTCCGTCCGGAATACCGGCAACACGAGTTCAGCATCGATCTCGGCCTCGAAACCCGCAATCTCATCGAAAGCTATGCGCTCGACCACCTGGACGAAAAAATTGCCGGAATGGCCGCCGTGTTTCAGGCCCCCAATATCGGGCAAAGACCACTTTCCCGACGCATAGGCTTTGTGCTGGTTGGATATACACAGCAGGACGAACAAGTCCGCGTTTCATGGTTCAAACACTTCCGCGTCCCCACAAATCTGTCCGAGCAGCCCAGTTTCAACAGTTGACCCGCAGACTTGAGCCTTTCAAACTGGTCTTGGGGGGATTTCACGACAAGCGATTAGTGTGCCGGTCTGCAATTAGCCGACCTCATTCCGTGTTGCTGGCGTAGCGTTATACGTTATCCCCGTCTTTACAATCCGTCATACGGAGCCAAAACATGTCGGACTATAAGAAAACCGCACTGGAAAACGACCAGCAGAACGCAGACTGGATGCGGAAAGTTTACGCAAGCAAAGAATATTGGTCCGAAGAACTTCAGTATGGGAACCGCTGGTCGAAAGATGCTCCCATTAAAGACTATCGCGCGACTGGTCAGACCTTTGACCGACTGGTCCGGCCCTTTTTACCGACAAAACTGAACGCCGGACTGGAGATCGGTCCAGGTGGCGGACGCTGGACAGCAGAACTATTGCGCGTCGCCAAGCATATGCATCTGGTCGATATCAGCGAAAGCGTGATCGAGGTCTGCCGCGAGCGGTACAAATATTACCATAATATGGATTTCCATATTACCGATGACGCAAGCATCAACTTCATTCCTGATAACTCACTCGATCTGATTTTTTCATGGGGGGTCTTTGTCCACATCTCATCGGGACTGGTCGAAAAATATGTATCGCAATTTGCGCAGAAGATGACGGAAAGCGGCATCGCATTCATCCAGCATGGCAATCTGGGCACCCATGTGCCGCTGAACCGCTCAAACGTCACAAAAGAGTGGTTCGACAAAATGGTCGAACGCCACGGCCTGACCATTCGCGCACAATTTGGCACCAGCGAAGGCTATTACCCCGAATACAAAGATGGAAAAGAACGGGTCTATCTCGACACGCTATCCGTGATTGAAAAAACCAAGATGCGGTGAACCAGATGAGAATTTTCTCGGAAGAATTTCTTAGCACTGACATCGACAATATCGTGCATGAAATCCAAGAGAACGGCATTTTTGCCTGCGAACAAGCTGTAGCGCCTGAAGCCATCGACACAATATTAGACGACATTGGCGGACTAGATTTCAGGCTCAACACAAACACACTCAATCCGGTCATTTCCAAGCACCAAACCTATCAGAACCACTTCATGGCTTTGAGCCGCGTGGCCTTCAATCTCGTCACTCATAAACGCATTACCAGCATTTGCGACGCATTGCTGGGCCAGACCTATCGGGTCGTTGGAAAGCGGATCTATGAAACTCGCCATGGCAACTATATGTCCTTCCATAGCGATGTCGGCTCGACCAGCACAGTGCCCGGACAAGTGGATGGACTGGGTTTCATCTTCTACATGAGCGATGTGGATGACGGTGCTTTCGAAATTGTGGAAGGATCACATCGCTGGCACGAAAACTATCTCGGCTCTCAGGAAAATGACGAGAAGCTGATCGCGAACCATTCCATCCGTCGCTTTCCGATGCCTAAAGGATCATATGTTATCTATGACGGCCGCCTACTGCATCGGGCACGTCCCATAAACATACCTGATCAGGCCCGGCAATCGTTTCACTTTCAGGTCAATCGCGGGACAAAGGTAGGCGAACCTATTTATGTCAATATGGGCTGGATGAACGATCTCGACGAAAGCGGAAAATCTCTGCTGGGATATGGCGAACCACCAACAACCAGCGAGACCTGGCCAATCACAACACCTGCGCATATTCCCAAAGATAACGAGCAGGTGCGGCAATATCTGAAAGAGAACTTCAAGCAATTCGCCAATGTGTTTGCGTCCGCCAAGCCGCAACCTATGAATGCTTCCGTGGTCGAGAGAAAGCCCCGCAAGGCCGCCGTGCGGAAGGAACACACATTCGACTGAAAATTTGATGCAAATGCGAGAGGCTTTGCCTCGCATGCCGTGATGGCCTAAGAAAAGGCCATTAACGGAGAGCCATTTATGTCCAAACTGCCCCTCAAAATACGGAAGCTGATCGGCACGCTATTCTTGCTGACGTTCCTGTTCTTCTACTCGCTGCTGATTATGACCATCGCAGTGAGCGGCCACCTGCCGGAACATGGTGCCGTGCAATTTGCCTATTATCTGATTGCAGGAACAATCTGGGCGCTGCCATTCCGCTGGGTCATGATCTGGATGCTGCGCCCCGACGCCGAGGCCTGAAAGGCCCCGCCGGTTATCCGGATATTTATCGTCGTTCTTAGAAGAAGCTGCCGGTCTGAGTCTTATTCAGAACAAGTATGGCAACGAGAAGAACGAGGATGGGAAGAACGGTCATCATGATACGTCGACTCCAAATCAGGTGAGACGCCAGATTGCCCCAAGCGCCTTATTGAGAAAAGGGGCCAATCAGCCAGTCAGACGACTTTGCTCATTGGCCCCAATCTAATGGTCGGAGCGGCCGGATTCGAACCGACGACCCCTTGTCCCCCAGACAAGTGCGCTACCGGGCTGCGCTACGCTCCGACTAAACCGGTGAAAGAACGACGGGTTACCGACGCCCTTTGAAGGCGCGGAATATAGACGGGGGTTTCGCCTGCGGCAACGCCCTAACCGCTATATTTTTGAAGGTTTTTCGCCGTTTCCACAAAAAACAGCATGGGTAAGAAGGTCGCAAGGATGATCGGACCGATTAATCCTCATCGCCCTCCTCTTCCCAAAGGGTTTCATCGATTTCTTCTTTCAAACCCACAAGGTCTTCAAGTAAAGCTTCAAGAGTTTCGCGCGCGGCGGCATCCAACCCGCCGCTACCAGAAGCCGTTTCATCGCCATCGCTACGACGCACAGCCTCACGCGCAAGCTCGGCCAGCGAAGAATCAACAGTGCCCTTGCCCGTCTCGCTGACAAATTTGACGCCCTGCTCGCGAAAGACCTTCTGGACACCCTTGATGGTGTAACCGTCATTATAGAGAAGCGTGCGCACACCACGCAGCAGATCAACATCCTCAGGGCGGTAATAACGCCGCCCACCGCCGCGCTTCAGCGGCTTGATCTGATTGAACTTACTTTCCCAGAACCGCAGGACGTGCTGAGGCACATCGAGTTCTGTTGCAACTTCGCTGATAGTCCGGAATGCGTCAGGTGATTTTTGTATAGACAAACCAGGTCCTTGGCTCCGCTCCCCGACCCCATATCTCAACAAGGTTCTGGTCACGGTGTCTCCAGTGCTTATTCGGCCGCTTCAGACTTGCCGCTAAGAGATGTATTGATCTGTTCCTTCAGCACGTGGCTGGGACGGAACACAAGAACACGTCGCGGCTTGATGGGCACTTCTTCGCCAGTCTTGGGGTTACGCCCCATGCGGCCACCCTTCTGACGGACAGAAAAGGAACCGAAAGACGACAACTTTACAGTATCGCCTTTAGAAAGGCTCTCGCCGATCTCGTGCAGTACGGATTCGACAAGCTCGGCTGATTCATTGCGAGACAAGCCAACTTCTTGATAAACGGACTCGCTCAAATGAGCACGCGTAATGGTATCCCCCATGGGCATTCCTCCAAGTTCAACATAAGCCTATGGCGGACCGATTAACCCGTCAATATCAATAGGATGCGCGAAACTTCTAAAGTGTCGATATGTCTTGAAACAGGACATAAACGATCAGTTTCACATCATCACCAGCGGACCAAAACCGAACCCCACGTGAAGCCGCCGCCCATCGCTTCGAGCAAGACGAGCTGACCACGCTTAATCCGGCCGTCACGCACGGCGCCATCAAGCGCCAGCGGCACCGAGGCCGCCGAAGTGTTGCCATGCTCGCCAACTGTGATGACAACCTTTTCGGGAGCAAGGCCGATCCGCTTGGCAGTGCCGTCCAGAATGCGCTTATTGGCCTGATGCGGCACGAACCAGTCGATATCGTCGGCTGTAAAGCCTGTCGCGGCCAGAGATTCTTTGATTGTGTCGGCAATATTCACAACCGCATGCCGAAAAACTTCACGACCTTCCATACGGACATGGCCAGTGGTGCCGGTGGAGGATGGTCCACCATCAACATAGAGCTTGTCCTTGTAACGGCCATCGGAATGGAGATGGGCCGTTAGAATGCCGCGATCAGCTGTGGTACCCTCGCCTTCCTCGCCACGAACAATGACCGCGCCGGCACCGTCACCGAAAAGCACGCAAGTCGTGCGGTCGGTCCAGTCCAACAGACGGGAAAAGGTCTCGGCGCCGATGACCAGCACGGTACGCGCCTGCCCACAGCGAATGAACGTATCAGCAATGGTGAGCGCATAGACGAAGCCCGAACACACGGCTTGAATGTCAAAGGCGGCACCATGATGCAGGCCGAGAGCCGCCTGCACAGTGACAGCGGTGGCGGGAAACGTATTATCCGGCGTGGTTGTCGCCATGATGATCGTGTCAATTTCCTGCGCGTCGAAGCCCGCATCTGCGATGGCGGCCAGCGCGGCCTTGAGCGCAAGGTCGGATGTCATTTCATTGTCAGCGGCAATGTGACGGGCATGAATGCCCGTGCGCTCCACGATCCACTCGTCGGTCGTCTCGACGATCTTGGTCATGTCTTCATTGGAAACGCGCCGTTCCGGCAGATAGCTGCCGACACCGGTGATAACGCTACGGATAATACTCACGATAGAGCAGCCTCAGACTCGTCTGTTGTTGTTGCAGCCGAATCTGCACCCGCCGACGGTTTGATACCGTCCAACGCGCCCAGATCAGCCATGATTTTTTGCACGAGATCGGCAGCAGCGACATCCACAGCCACATCGATCGCATAAGCAAAGCCTTCGGCATCAGTGCCGCCATGGCTTTTGACCACTAGCCCATTCAGGCCAAGAAATACCGCACCATTGGAAGTGCGGGGATCTAGCTTCTTGCTAAGAGCGGTAAAGGCCCCTTTGGCGAGAAGATAACCAATGCGCGAAAGCAGCGAACTGTTGAGCGCATTACGCAAGAACTCGACAATGAGGCGCACAGTGCCTTCAGCAGTCTTGAGCGCGATATTGCCGGTGTAACCATCTGTCACGACAACATCTGTCGTGCCCTTGGAAATGTCGTCACCTTCAACAAAACCGTGAAAGTTCAACGGTAGATTATTATTCCGCAATATCTGCGCCGCTTCTTTGACTTGCTCGGTGCCTTTGACTTCTTCCTGCCCGATATTGAGCAAGCCGACTGTCGGACGTTCGACCCCAAAAAGAATACGGGCAAAAGCCTCCCCCATCAGAGCAAACTGCACGAGCTGATAGGCATCCGGCCCGATAGTGGCACCAAGATCGAGAACAATGCTCTCGCCGCGCGCGGTCGGCCATAAGGCAGCGAGCGCAGGGCGCTCGACATTGGGAATCGTGCGCAAGATGACCTTGGACATGGCCATCAACGCACCAGTGTTGCCAGCCGACACAGCAACCTGCGCCCGCTCGGCTTTCACAGCATCAATGGCCTGCCACATGCTGCTGGTCTTGCGGCCACGGCGCAAAGCCTGACTGGGCAATTCGTCCATACCGATCGCAACATCTGTATGAACAATTTCGCTGACAGCCGTCAGGCGCGGGAAACGCTCCAGCATGGGGCGGATCGCAGCTTCGTCACCAAAAATCAGAAAACGCACTGATGGATGACGCACGGTCGCAACTTCGGCGCCCCCAAGAACCGTTTCCAGTCCGTGGTCTCCGCCCATGCCATCCAGCGCTATGGTCAATCCGCTTGTCGTCACCCCAACCTCACTTCCCCGTCCAGCTCAAAAATCGGATGCGCGAACACCCTGAACGGTCGCCCCGAAGATAACGGGTTGCGCCGCAGAGACAACACCTTCGTTTTGCCCTAAGCGCTTGCAGAATCAATCTTTTCTTTTGAGTTTTTCCAGCGCGGCAAAGGGATTCGGTCGGATTTCCGCCACGTCTTCGGGCTCAATGACTGTCTTTGCAGGTACTGCATCAGGCTTACGCGGGTATGGATCAAGGGCCAGAGCCAATTGCTCAGACATGGCCTCGCCTAAATCAATTTTGCCATTTTCGATGACTTCAGGCTCGTCGGCGCTCTCGACATCGACAATGATCTCGCTTTCGGCGGCCCTGGCGGCATCACGCTCAATCATTTCCAGTGGCAAAAAATTCAGGCTAAAATTTTCCGAAACACGGGCATCCATAGGTTCGAGCGAGACAACGCAGGTCTGCACCACATCTGCAGTAAAAGACCCTTCCAGTGCAAGGCCATGACGCCGCCATGGCTTAACGCCAACCTTGCCGCTGAACGAATGAATTGCAACAAGCCCGAAACGTTCAGCCAAGGCCGCCCGCTCAGCTTCGCTCACATCAAATTTCACAAAAGTGCCATTGGGTGGCACATCGGCCACGGCCAGCACCTTACTAAATTCCGGTGTCATATCTGTGGGCACGTTCATGCCGGTTGTCCTTCGGTTGATGCAGGCATGGCGGCCAAAGCAACTTCGCCCTTGAACAGATCGGCCACCGGCGCATCTGCCAATGCCTTCTCCGCACGGCGCACATAAGCCGCAAGAAGCGCAACGGCCTCAGGCGCAGGCTCTGACTGGGCATAGACATTGCGCTGCAAAGCAGCAGCAAGAAGCGCCTCGTCTGACGAATCAATTGCCTCGTCATAGGCCCCGATACGTCCATAAAAAGCCGAAGCCATTTCCTTGATCTTCTTGCCGACCTTCAGATCGCTGATGCCAATTTCCCGCAATGTCTGATCCATATCGTCAAACAGGAGATCAAACAGCTTCTGTCCGAGATCCTTTGCGACCGCCTCATCGGCACTTTCGACCTTACGCAAACGGCGAAGTACCAGAAAAGCGTGGAGAGCGACCATTTCAAAGCGGCCCTCCAACGTGTCGGGGACACCGGCATCGGTATAAAGGGCAGGCTTGCGGGCTTGCGAGACGAGCGCGGCATAGATAGCGTAGGCTTCTTGCTCAAGCGCCGGTCGGCCAAAAATTCTTTTCCACATCATGCAGTTACTCCGTCCGGCCTGAGCGGCCTTTAGCCCGAAATCGAGCTTCTACAGGAAATCGGCCCTTAAGAAGCCGATTGAATTTAGCGACCGACAAGGGTAGGTCAACGGTTGAACATTTGGTCTCTGGAGGGTCCGCCAATATGACTTCCACTCGCATCCTGCGTCGCGCCGGGTTTCTGGCTGCTTTCACCCTGCTCGCGGCGTCCGGCACTGCGCTGACCGGCTGCACCGAGATCGTGGCCCCTGTTACCGCACAGCGCGGCTACATCGTCAATGAGACCGACCTAAAAAAGGTCAAACCGAAAATCACGTCCAAGGGTCAGGTCCAGGAATATATGGGCACCCCCTCCACTGTTTCGACGATTGACGGTGAAGCCTGGTACTACATTTCCAGCAAGACCGAAGCCTTCCTCTATAACCAGCCCGAAGAGGTCGAACGCACTGTCATAGCCGTCTATTTCGACCAGACGGACACAGTACAGGAATTGCTGTTTTACGGCATGCAGGATGGCGAAATTGTCGATTTGCAAACCCGCGTCACACCGACGCGCGGCAAGGAGCTGACCATTCTGGGCCAGCTTTTCGGCAATCTGGGCCGCTTCAACAAGAACACACCGAAATAAACGTATCGCCGGAAACTCCGGACATGAAAAAGCCCCGCAAAATCTGCGGGGCTTTTTTTGTTTGTGTTGGACCGTATCAAGCAGAATGCGCAAGCACGGCGAGAAGCAGAAGAGCCACGATGTTCGTGATCTTGATCATCGGGTTCACAGCCGGACCAGCCGTATCCTTATAAGGATCGCCGACCGTGTCGCCGGTCACAGCAGCCTTATGGGCTTCCGAACCTTTGCCGCCATGATGACCGTCTTCGATATATTTCTTGGCATTGTCCCAAGCACCGCCACCCGCTGTCATCGACAGAGCCACGAAAAGACCTGTGATGATGACGCCGAGCAGCATTGCACCCACTGCCGAGAAGGCATCCGACTTCGTGCCGATCTGCAAAATGATGAAATACAGAACGACAGGTGACAGAACCGGCAACAGCGAAGGAACAATCATTTCCTTAATCGCCGCCTTGGTGAGCATGTCCACCGCACGGGCATAATCCGGCTTGGATGTGCCAGCCATAATGCCCGGATCAGCTTTGAACTGACGACGCACTTCAACCACAACGGCACCCGCCGCGCGGCCCACGGCTGTCATGCCCATCGCACCAAAGAGATATGGCAACAGACCGCCGAGGAACAGACCAACCACGACATAGGGGTTGGACAGAGAGAAGTCCGCCTGCACACCCGCAAAATATGGGTAGGTCTCAGGCGAGGCCGAGAAGAAGTTCAAATCCTGCGTATAAGCCGCAAACAGAACCAGCGCACCCAGACCAGCAGAACCAATGGCATAACCTTTGGTAACAGCCTTTGTCGTGTTGCCGACAGCGTCAAGCGCATCAGTGGTCTTACGCACATCGGCGGGAAGATCGGCCATTTCGGCAATGCCACCGGCATTATCCGTAACCGGACCAAAAGCGTCGAGCGCCACAACCATGCCGGCCAGAGCAAGCATGGTGGAAACTGCAATCGCGATACCGAAAAGACCGGCAAGGCTGTAAGTGGCAAGAATACCAACCACAATGATGATTGCAGGCAGTGCCGTGGCTTCCATGGAAATGGCCAGACCCTGAATGACGTTCGTGCCATGGCCTGTGACCGAGGCAGCGGCAATGCTTTTCACAGGGCGATAATTGACACCTGTATAGTATTCCGTCACCCAGATGATGAGACCAGTAATGACAAGACCGGCAACGCCGCAGAGATAGAGATCCCAGCCGGTGAAGGTCTTGAGCGCAACGGTGTATTCCGAACCGAAGCCGATAAGATAATCGGTGACGAAATAAAGCGCGATGAGCGACAGAATGGCAGAAGCCACAAAGCCCTTATAAAGGGCATTCATGACGTTGTTGCTCTTGCCGAGGCGTACGAAGAAGACGCCAATGATCGAGGTGATAATGCAGGTGCCACCAATTGCGAGCGGATAGGTCATGAGGCTCATGACTGTTTCACCGGCAAAGAAGATCGAAGCCAGAACCATGGTCGCAACCAGCGTCACCGCATAGGTTTCGAAAAGGTCGGCAGCCATGCCAGCGCAGTCGCCCACATTGTCACCGACATTGTCGGCAATCGTGGCAGGATTGCGTGGATCATCCTCGGGAATACCAGCTTCGACTTTGCCAACCAAGTCGCCACCAACGTCGGCACCCTTTGTAAAGATACCGCCACCGAGGCGGGCGAAGATCGAAATGAGCGAAGCACCAAAACCAAGCGCCACGAGAGCGTCAATGACCTCGCGCGAGCTAGCCGCGTAGCCGAGATAGCTTGTCAGTACACCGAAATAAACGGTAACCGAAAGAAGCGCCAGACCGGCCACAAGCATGCCTGTGACGGTACCCGCACGGAACGCAATGGACAGACCAGCCGCCAGACTGACGCTGGAAGCCTGTGTGGTGCGCACATTGGCACGCACTGAAACGAGCATGCCGATGTAACCGGCAAGACCGGACAGTCCAGCCCCGATCAAGAAGCCAATGCCGACCTTGATACCGAGCAGATAGGAAATCAGTACGAAGATGACGGCACCTACGATGCCGATTGTCGTGTATTGGCGGTTGAGATAGGCGCCGGCACCCTCCTGAATAGCCGCCGCAATCTCCTGCATTCGGGCGTTGCCCGCATCCGCGGCAAGAACGGAACGTCCTGCCAAAATCCCATAGAGAAGGGCAAGACCACCGCAACCGATGATCGCCCACAATGTGGTGCTCATAGTTTCTTTCCTTGTTTTTCTACGGGAGCATGAACTTCTGTCGGAATTTAAACCCGACGGCAGCCCCTCCCCCTCCCAGTCGAAGTACAATTGAAGAAACGATGCCAAATGCCGAAGGGGAAAGCAACCTGACCTATTTGAATCGACCACTGACGTCTCGATTTGTCACCAGAAGCTATACCGGCAGCCAATAGGTCAGAAATGACGAAAGCCCGCATGTTTGAAGGCCAAAGGCGCTCCAAGCGCATCGACCGCGAGCACATTTTCATGCGGCTCAACCAATCGCCCGATACGGGTAACGCGCGTGGAAGATTGCGCTGCAACAGAATCGATGTGCTGTGCAGCAGAAGCGGGAGCAGCAAAGAGAAGCTCATAATCGTCTCCACCAGTCACCACCGTTTCCAGCAATGAAGGCGTCCCATTCAGAGCCGAACGGGCCGCATCGGAGAGTGGCAAGCGGGCAATCTCGATCCGCGCGCCCAAATCCGACTGCTGACAAAGATGTCCGAGATCAGCCATTAGACCATCCGAAATGTCGAGCGAAGCATGGGCAATGCCCTGCAACTTCTGCCCGAACACCACACGTGGCTCGGGCCGCCTGTAACGCGAAACAAGAAAATCGGTATCGGCATCCGTAAGGGCGAGTTGCCCCTGTGCTGCCAAAAGCCCGAGAGCCCCATCGCCGATGGTGCCGGTGACATAAAGATCATCACCTAATTGACCACCGGACCGACGCAACATGCCACCCTGCCCGACCTCGCCTATGGCCGTGAGTGAAAAGGACAAGGGTCCAGGTGTCGAGACAGTATCCCCGCCGAGAAGTGAAATGCCGAATTGGGCCTGATCGGCGGCAAGTCCGGATGCAAAATCGGCAATCCATTCAACCGGCGTATCCGCCCGCCAGCTACAGGTGAGCAAATAGCCGCGGGGGCTTGCCCCTTTGGCAGCAAGATCGGAGAGATTGACCCGCAGAAGCTTGGCTGCAACGTCAGCCGCCGGATCATCGGACAAGAAATGAACGCCTTCGACAATCGCGTCCATGGTCAGAACCAGAGACTTGCCCGCAGATGGCGTGAGCAAAGCAGCATCATCCAGCAGACCAAAAGCACCGGCTTCGCCGGTCGCAAGCGGCGCGAAATAGGAAGCAATGAGATCGAACTCGTGGGGGCGCGGTGACATAGCCGCCTCCCGTATCAGGCTTTGCGGACGGAGGACCCGAGACGGTCCAGCACCGCATTGACGACACCCGGTTCGTCGCCTTCAAAGAAGGCATGCGCAACATCGACATATTCGTTGATAACGACTTTGACCGGAATGTCCTTGCAACGACGCAGCTCATATACACCGGCACGCAGGACGGCCCGCAATGTGCTGTCTATGCGCGCCAGCGTCCAGCCTTTGGCCAAAGCCTCGTTGATCGAAACGTCAATCTCGCGCTGTTCGCGTACCACACCTCGGATAACATCCTCGAAATGGACTTCGTCAGCTTCAGGATAGGTCTCGTCTTCGATTTCCTGACCGAAACGATGATGAATGAACTCCTCCACCACATCGTCAAGCGCCGTACCAACCATATCCATCTGGTAAAGCGCCTGAACAGCCCCTAGGCGCGCTGCCGAACGCGCGCTCAATGGGGTGGAACCGGCAGCGGGTGTGGAGGGAGCCGACGACATAAACGCTTCTACTTTCTAAAGAACCAGATTTCAGGCCCCCAAATGACGCTTGAGCTCGATCATGTCAAGACAGGCGTCGGCTGCACCACCGCCTTTGTTCTTCTGATCAACCTTAGCTCGTGCCCAAGCCTGATCCCCATTCTCCACTGTCTGGATACCATTACCCAGTGCCAGAGAGCGAGACACAGCAAGGTCCATCAGAGCCCGTGCAGATTCATTAGAAACTATATCATAATGGGTGGTTTCACCGCGAATAACACAGCCAAGGGTCACAAACCCGTCAAAACGCCTCACCTGACCACCATGCGCCATGGCATCAAGCGCAAATTTCACAGCGGCCGGGATTTCCAGCACACCGGGGACTGCAACGCGCTCATAAGTCGCATTCCGCGCCTCGATGGCGGCAATCGCCCCACGAGCTAGTTCATCTGCAAGATCGTCATAGAAACGGGCTTCAACAATTAAGATATGGGCGTGTTTGGCACTGCTCATGCGATGTTTTCCTTGGCCTTGGATGCAGGGGCTGCTTTGGCTGTGATTGGACGCTGCCCAGCAACGGACAGACCATACCCCTCAAGACCGACAATACTACGATCAGTGTCCGACAGCAGGATCATTTCATGAACCCCGAGATCCAGCAAAATCTGGGCACCGACGCCATATTCACGCAAGCGACGCGGCATGCTCTGGTCGGTTGCCTCGCCTTTACGCAGCAGCAGGTCCGACACAACGGTCGCCTGCGTGTCGCGGATGATAACGATCACGCCACGGCCTTCTTCCGAAATGATCCGCATGGACTCTTTCAAAAGGTCAGCGCGAGCACCATGCGCTCCGAGCAAATCATCGAATACATTAGTGGCATGCATACGAACAAGCACGGGTTCCGGTGTCGAGATATCGCCTTTCACCAGCGCGATATGCTCGGCATATTCGACAGTGTTGAGATAGACTTTCATCTGGAATTCGCCGCCGTAATTGCTTTCCAGCTCAGTCTCGATGGCACGATGGATGAAATGGTCGTAGCGACGACGATAGGCAATAAGATCAGCAATCGTTCCAATCTTGAGGCCATGTAGCTGCGCAAACTGCACAAGGTCCGGCAAGCGGGCCATGGTGCCATCATCATTCATGATCTCGCAGATCACACCGGCTGGGTAGAGACCGGCCAAACGAGAAATATCGACAGCGGCTTCCGTGTGACCGGCACGCACAAGCACGCCACCATCCTTGGCAACCAGCGGGAATACATGGCCCGGCGACACGATATCGTTCTGGCCTTTGGTCGGGTCGATGGCAACCGACACTGTATGCGCACGGTCATGCGCCGAAATGCCCGTCGATATGCCTTCGCGCGCTTCAATGGAAACGGTAAAGGCGGTCTGATTGCGCGACTGGTTATTGGAGGACATGAATTCCAGATTGAGCAGTTTTGCCCGCTCACCGGTCATCGTCAGACAGACAAGGCCGCGACCGTATTTCGCCATGAAATTCACAGCTTCCGGCGTGCACATCTGCGCGGGAATAACGAGATCGCCCTCATTTTCGCGGTCTTCGGCATCAACGAGAATGAACATCTTGCCATTGCGGGCGTCTTCAATGATTTCCTCGATGGTGGAAATATATTCCTTGTACACGGTGCTTATTCCTTCTCGGCCAGTCTGGCGACATAACGGGCCAGCATATCGATTTCAAGATTAATGCGTTGTCCGACCTTCGCTTCGCCCCAGGTCGTCACGCTTTGCGTATGGGGAATGATGTTGACGCCGAAACGGGTGCGGCCTGAAACATCCTCAACTTCATTGACGGTGAGTGATGTGCCATCCAGCGTCACCGAACCTTTCGCAGCAATAAACTTTCCCAATCCGTCGGGCGCCTCGAATGTGAACCGCTTACTGTCACCATCGGAACGGATGTCGATGATCGAACCGACGCCATCGACATGACCACTGACAATATGGCCGCCCAGCTCGTCACCAGCTTTCAACGCGCGCTCGAGATTGATACGCGTGCCCGTTGTCCAACTGCCAAGCACAGTGCAATCCAGCGTCTCGGCAGAGGCATCAACCGCAAACCAGTTAGCACCATTATCATTGCCTTTTTCGACAACGGTGAGGCAGCAACCGGAACAAGCAATAGACGCACCCAACGCCATGCTGTCGGGCTCATAAATTGTTTCAATGACGAAGCGCGTATCGCCCCGTTTTTCGACCGAGCGAACCCGCCCGACATCGCTTACAATGCCTGTAAACATATCAACTCCGCATCACATAGCTGGAAAGTGTATCGGCACCGAGATTCAGACGACCTGTCAGCACCATACGCGGCGCCTCGTCCACACGCTCGACACCCAATGCCGCAATACCGGGATAACCATCACCACCGATAATCGTGGAGGAGCGAAACCACTCAACGCGATCAACCAGACGGGCACGGATAAGCGAGGAAGCAAGACGCGCGCCCCCCTCGACCAAAACACGCGTCAAGCCACGCGCCGCCAGAAACCGCATGGCAGCACGCATGTCCATCAGACCCGTATCACCTGCCGCAGGCACATCAACAAGTTCGACGCCACAATCAACAAAAGCCTTGCGACGATCCGCTTCTGCACCCGGAAAGGTAAGAACAATGATCGGCGTATTCTTGGCGTCACGCACGAGCTTCGATGTCAACGGCAAGCGCAGCCGCCCGTCAGCAACAATACGAACAGGAGAACGCGATTCAAGCCCCGGAAGACGGCATGTAAGAATTGGATCATCAACAATAGCAGTTGCGCTGCCGATCATGATAGCGTCATGCGTCGCACGCAAAAGATGACCACGTTCGCGCGCTTCCGGACCTGTGATCCATTTGCTATGCCCTGTCCTGGATGCCGTTCGTCCGTCAACAGAGCTTGCAATTTTTAGCGTCACCATCGGACGCTCATCCGCGACCTTCAAGAAGAAGCCCTGATTGATGTCAAGCGCGCGAGCCATGCCGACGCCTTCCACAACCTCAACCCCCGCTTTTTCAAGAATGGCGAAGCCGCGCCCCGCGACACGCGGATCGGGATCGGACACGGCGGCGACAACACGGGCAATACCTGCGTCCAGAAGCGCCTCAGCACAAGGCCCTGTCTTGCCCTGATGGGCACAAGGCTCCAGCGTGACATAGGCTGTGGCACCACGCGCTAACTCGCCTGCTTGCGCCAATGCAACTGTTTCGGCATGGGGACGACCACCGGGTTGCGTGTGCCCGCGACCCACTACAATCCCGTTGTGAACGATGACGCAACCAACCGCAGGGTTAGGCGCAACCTGACCCAGCCCACGCTCGGCCAGCGTCAGCGCCATTGTCATGAAATCAAGATCGGTGGCAGTCGCCATCAGGTCCCCGAACATTAAACTTCAGGGCGCCCGATCTTCAGTTCAGGGCGAATGGAGATCAGTCGTCGACCGTACCATCACCGCCCGGACCACTGAGTTCGCCCAGAAAATCCTCAAAGTCTTTCGCTTCATGGAAGTTTTTGTAAACCGACGCATATCGCACATAAGCGACTGCATCGATTGAACTAAGCCCTTCCATAATGAGCGTCCCGATAGTCTTGGACGGAATTTCGCTCTCGCCCATGCTTTCAAGACGCCGCACAATGCCGCTCACCATACGCTCAACCCGTTCTTGCTCAACTGGGCGTTTGCGCATCGCGATTTGCACGGAACGCATGAGTTTGTCGCGCTCAAAGGGCACTCGGCGGCCATTTGACTTGATGACAGTCAATTCACGCAACTGCACCCGCTCAAATGTCGTAAACCGCCCTCCACAGGCCGTGCAGAAGCGACGGCGCCTGATTGAGGTGTTGTCCTCTGTCGGACGCGAGTCCTTCACCTGCGTGTCTTCATTGCCGCAATATGGACAGCGCATATATCTGGCCCCCAGCCTGTTAGAATCTTGTCAGCCGGTTATTTTGAACCGGTATAGATCGGAAAACGACCGCACAATTCCAATACGCGCTCGCGCACAGAAGCCTCGACCGCCGCATTGCCATCTTCGCCGTTTTCGGCAAGGCCCGACAAGACCTCATTGATAAGCTGACCGACCTGCTGAAATTCTGCGACACCAAAACCACGACTTGTCGCTGCCGGAGTGCCAAGACGCACGCCGGAGGTAACCATCGGCTTTTCCGGATCGAAAGGAATGCCGTTTTTGTTGCAAGTGATATTAGCCCGTTCCAGCGCTGCTTCGGCGACCTTGCCAGTAAGCTTTTTAGGACGGAGATCGACAAGCATCAGATGCGTATCTGTACCGCCCGAAACAATTGCCAAACCGGAATCCGCAAGCGTCGCAGCAAGAGCGCGGGCATTGTCCACAACGGACTGCGCATAGGTCTTGAACCCCGGACGCAGGGCCTCGCCAAATGCGACCGCCTTGCCTGCAATGACATGCATCAACGGACCACCCTGAATACCAGGGAAAATAGCCGAATTGATTTTCTTGCCCAGATCCTCGTTGTTGGAAAGGATCATGCCACCGCGCGGACCACGCAACGTCTTATGCGTTGTCGTTGTTACAACGTCAGCATAAGACAGTGGGCTGGGATGAACACCGCCGGCAACAAGACCAGCAAAATGGGCCATATCGACCATCAGATAGGCACCAACACTATCGGCAATTTCACGGAATGCCTTGAAGTCGATAATCCGGGGATAGGCAGAGCCACCAGCAATGATAAGCTTAGGCTTGTGTTCCTTGGCGAGAGATGCGACCTCATCCATATCGATCAGATGATCCTGCGCACGCACACCATACTGAATGGCATTGAACCATTTACCTGACTGGTTGGGGGCGGCACCATGTGTGAGGTGACCGCCAGCGGCAAGACTCATCCCCAGAATGGTATCGCCCGGCTTGATCAACGACATCATCGCGCCCTGATTGGCCTGCGAGCCGGAATTTGGCTGAACATTCACATATGCGCAGTTGAAAAGCTTTTTCGCCCGCTCGATCGCAAGCTCTTCAGCAATATCCACAAACTCGCAACCGCCATAATAACGCTTACCCGGATAGCCTTCGGCATATTTGTTGGTCATCACAGAGCCTTGCGCTTCCATGACGGCGCGCGAGACAATGTTTTCCGAGGCAATCAACTCGATCTGGGTCTGCTGACGGTTCAGCTCCTTATCGATCGAGGCTTGAATTTCAGGATCGCTTTTAGCCAAGCTGTCCGAAAAAAAACCAGAGGCAACAGCCTGACCAGAGACCGCATTGCTTGAGGACATCAAATATACCTTCTTCGACGGAAAAGACCGGCAATGTAATTCGAAGTCCCCAACACCAAGGTCAGACGACCATTCCTCACATGCCCTGCGGACCCCCGCAGGAGTAGCCGCGTTGGGACGCGTCATACCACATATCGCGGATGCGGGCCAACCAGCCACTAGCAAACTAGGCCAGATTTCTGCCTCCAAAGTCAGGGCAACGCCCCGCTTGTATTCAAACGTTTACGAAAGTAAATGCGATACGCATTTCGTATTTAAAAAGCGTGTAGACGATATATTCATAGCTCCAACAAGAATAGCTGAATTTAACATGCTGCTTTCTTGAAGATGCGAATTAGTAAAAGGTGAAATACTCAATTCACACCCTTTTTGCGTTCATATTTTCGAATATATCTTCGCAAACAACTTGAAGAGGTGGGTGGTTCACTACTATTTTGGAATACATAGAAGTGTAATGAACAAAAGTTCGACATTTTGATCAGGTTAGAAAAGGTGCAACTCTGAATGAGTGAGCAAGAAAAAAAACCATCAGAGCAATTGCCTCATCTATTACAGCTGGCAGGGCAGATCGTATCTGCTTATGTGAGCAACAATACGCTTGCGACAACAGACGTGCCGGAGATGATCCGCAGTGTGCATGAAACGCTGAGCGAATTGGAAAACGGTGTTTCAGCAAGCAATCGCGATCTGACCCCAGTCGTGCCCATCAAAAAATCGGTGACGGCCGATTACATTATTTGTCTGGAAGACGGCAAAAAGCTGAAAATGCTGAAGCGCTATCTGCGCTCGCAATATGGCATGTCGCCAGAAGATTATCGTAATCGCTGGGGCCTGCCTTCAGACTACCCCATGGTAGCACCTAATTATGCTTCGCAGCGCTCCCGCCTGGCAAAGCAGATCGGCCTTGGCAAAGCAGCGTCCACCGACAGCGCTCGCGCCAAGCGGAAAAAGTAATTTTTCTTCAAAAGAGCTAGACGACAATACCGCCGCGACCGCTGCTACCACCATTTTCAGGTGGCTGCTTTCCACGCACAATATGTCCTTCACGCTCAAGGCGCTGCATGAGCTTGGCGAGTGCCACACGCTTCAACTCACTCTGAGCCCCCGCGCCTGCCGGACCAGCTATAGACACCTCCACGCCGGTCGCAACGTCAATGGCCGATGCCTTGACGCTGCTGCCGGCGGATATGAATTCGAAAATGACTTCGCGATTGCCGGCGTCTCCACCGGATGAAGATTGGGGTCGAGTTGATCGCCTATCAGGCGGCACGGGAAATTTTCCGCCTTGTCCAGACCTGATCAAGCGCCTTCACAAGGTCATGCATCATCTCGTCAGTATGCACCGGGCAAGGCGTGAAACGCAGGCGCTCTGTGCCGCGCGGCACAGTCGGATAATTGATCGGCTGCACATAAATACCGTGATCCTGCAAAAGATCATCGCTGACCTGCTTGCAGACAACAGGGTCACCGACAAAAACCGGCACAATATGGCTCTCGCACATCATCACCGGCAATCCGGCATCCGCCAACATCTTGCGTAACGTAATCGCGCGCTCCTGATGGCGCTCTCGCTCGACATTGCTTGATTTGAGATGGCGAATAGATGCCAGCACACCAGCAACCAGAACAGGCGCAAGCGAAGTCGAAAAGATAAAGCCCGGAGCATAGGAGCGCAATACGTCGATCAGTACCGACGAACCAGCAATATAACCGCCCATGACACCGAAACCTTTGGCAAGCGTACCTTCAATGATGTCCACCTTGTCGAGCACACCATCACGTTCGGCAATGCCGCCGCCACGCGGACCATAAAGGCCCACAGCATGCACTTCGTCGAGATAAGTCATGGCACCATACTGACGAGCCAGGTCGCAAATCTCGCCAATGGGTGCGATATCGCCATCCATAGAATATACAGATTCAAATGCGACGATCTTCGGCTGGGCGGGATCTAGCTGCTTAAGCAGAATCTCAAGATGACCAAGGTCATTGTGACGCCATAGACGCTTAGGCCCACCACCGCGTTTGATGCCTTCAATCATCGACGCGTGGTTCAGCTCATCCGAGATGATGACGCAATCATTGAACACACGAGCCAAAGTCGAAAGCGTCGCATCATTGGCAGAATAGCCTGACGTGAAAAGCAGCGCCGCTTCTTTCTGGTGAAGATCAGCAAGCTCTTGCTCAAGCTCAACATGGTAATGCGTGGTACCGGCAATGTTACGTGTGCCACCAGAGCCGGCGCCGACTTCATCAATGGTCTTGTGCATCGCATCGATAACAGCGGGATGCTGGCCCATGCCCAGATAGTCGTTCGAGCACCAGACAATGATCTCGCGCGAACCTTGAGGTGTGTGAAAAGTAGCGCGAGGAAAATCACCACGGCGGCGAAGGATGTCAGCGAAAACGCGATATCGACCTTCTTCTTTCACAGAAGCGAGCGCATCATAGAGCTTTGCCTGATAGTCCATAGCCGAATCCTGTAACTGACCTGACAAGTGCCCGGCTTTCAGAACCGGTACAAACTCAGGTACGACCCATTGGTCCGATTTTCCGCCCCAGACGGTATGCGGTTAACCTAACAAGCCTGCACTTCATGACCATAAGCTAATTGTCGCACAAATTCACGGGCTTAGCCGTGAATTTAGGAAGGCCAGAGGTCTCTTTCTACTAGAACCTGCTTCAAAACTGCAGGCTGATCAGTCATTAAGCCGTCCACCCCAAGATCAATGAGCCGATTCATTTCCAGTGGATCGTCAATTGTCCAGACATGAACCTGCAAACCGCTCTCATGTGCAAACTCGACAAATGAGCGGTCAACCAACCGTATACCGGATTGCATTACCGGTATCTGGGCGCAGCCTTGATGGAAACCGCCCCAGAGAAATCCAAGCGGACCGGACAAACTGGCAAATCGCATTCGCGCCGTCGCCCCCGGCCCCATACCTGTGCAGAGTGTCGGTCCCAAAGCCTCGCGTACTGCTGCTGTTCGAGAACCAGAAAAGGATGTGACGCAAACCCGGTCTATAGCTCCACAATCGCGCAGTACACGTATCAAAGGCTCGACGGCATTATCACGCTTGGGGTCGATATTGATACGCGCATCAGGGAAAGCCAGAAGCAACTCCTCAAGACGAGGTATCGGCTCAAGCCCATCGACACGCGCTCGCGAGACATCGGCAAAATCCAACTCGGCTATCACGCCGACGTGATCGGTGACACGGTCGAGTTGATCGTCATGGAAGGCCAACAGAACGCCGTCCTTCGTAGCGTGAACATCTGTTTCGATATAGCGATAGCCGAGATCAATGGCACCTTGAAAGGCTGGCATCGTATTCTCCGGCCAGCGACCAGCGCCACCACGGTGGGCGAAAGCAAGAATGCCATCATGTTCCAAGTATGGATATTTCGCGCGGCGCGACGACATTCAGAAACTTCCCCCCAAGCAAAACAGACAAGATGCCTGCCCGCTATCCACTATAATTTAGCCGCTAATTCACAAAACTGGACGTATCGACCTTCGCATCCCGCTTATAAACGTCATCACGAAAATTGACGACGCCATCTTCGCCCACCCATGCGGTGAGATACATCATATAAATCGGTACTGACTTGGCCAGAGGCACATCCATATGTTCGCCTTCGGTGATGACCTTGTCGATATGTGGACGATCCCAATTTTTGTTCTCTTTCAGCAACCACGCCACAAGATCACGCACATCTTCCACGCGCACACAACCCGAACTGAAATTGCGACTATTACGCCCAAAAAGCGATTTAACCGGCGTGTCGTGCAGATAGACCGCATGGGGGTTGGGAAAATTGATTTTGACTGTACCGAGCGAATTGAGGCGGCTGGGATCCTGACGCAACCTGTAGTTTTGAGTAACCGCAGGATCAGACCAGTTCACCGTCGCCGGATCGACCTCCACAGCAGATGGCGACCAGCCGTTAAAGACCCGCATACCCATGCGTTGGAGAAACTTCGGATTGGCCTTGATCTTCGGCAGCAGATCTTTAGTGGCAATAGAGAGCGGCACATTCCAATAAGGGTTGAGCGCAATGAAATTGATCTTACTTGTATATTCCGGCGTCTGGCGATCCTCTTTGCCGACAATCACCCGTTTGCGAATGGCGACCACACCGTCCTCGACGGCTTCGACCTCCTGCCCGGCAATATTGACGAAGACATAACGCCGACCCAGCGTAGGGGCGACCTCATTGAGACGCTTAAGATTAACTTCCAACTGACGTATGCGCGCTTCTACCGGCACATTGAGCGCATAGACAGTGCCACGCCCGACGACCCCATCGGGAGTAAGCCCGTGACGCACCTGAAAACGGCGCACGCCTTCATGAACAGTCTCATCAAACAGGCGCTGATCGCCTTCAGACGCTGACATATCGCCCGTTGCCAACAGACGCTTGCGCAGCAGCGTGACACGGCTATCACGCATTCCTTTGCGCAACTGCTCGCCTTGCGGAATAGGTGCCCACCCACCCCAATTTTGTATCTGACGGTACATCGAGATAGCACGGATCACGGGCCAGAAACCGGCGTCGCCCAGCATGGGCACCGTGGACTTCATTTCAGGGTCGGTGATGACTGCTGCGCTAGAATTAGGGGCCCAAGGGTCGATCCATTGCGTCTCGACCGGATCATAACTTGAAGCTGCATAAACCACTGGAGACGCAAACAGAACAAAACTGCCGACACTTATCGACAACATCAGTCCCTTCAGTTTGTCAGAGTAAAGCCCCAGCCGCACAATTGCCTCGTTCCGTTCCAGTCCAAATCAAGGCTGATCTTAACCAAAATCCCGCGCGTCGTCCGTAATTGGCACAACAAACACGCTTATAGCCTCGCATTGACCGAATAAATGCAAGTTTTGTGCGGTGTAGCAAGTGATCATTGGGCTCTTGAGGCCGAAGCAAGTTCAGAGACGGAAGCGAATCTGATCCGTCCAGAAGCGCTCCAGCTTGTGAAGCGTCGCGTTGATCTGCTGAAGCTCTTCATTGCTGATGTCGCCAACTTCAGCGACCGAACGGCAATGCTTGTTATAAAGCTCGTCGATCGACTTGCAGATCGCGCGCCCCTTGTCTGTCAGACGAACACGTACCGACCGACGGTCAAGACGCGAGCGCTGATGGCTAATGTAATCCGCTTCGACAAGCTTCTTCAGATTGTAGGACACATTGGATCCCAGATAATGACCGCGCGTGCGCAACTCGCCCGCAGTCATTTCAGCATCACCAATATTGAACAGAAGAAGCGCCTGCACACTGTTAATTTCGGAGCAGCCAACGCGGTCCAGCTCATCCTTGATAACATCGAGCAAACGACGATGGAGACGTTCGACATAGGTCAAGGCCTCAAGATAAGCGGGCTTGGATGCCGCCGCCTTATCATCGTCCGAAACGATCACATTCGCCTGTGTATTTGAAATGCCCATGTGAACTGCCCTTCTAGCCGAATTCTGTCAATTAACGACGGCGCCATTTGGCTCCTGCCAAAGCACACATTATGCGTCATCCCCCTAACGACAGGTTTAAGAACCTGCCACCTAAGGTTGTTCCGCGCGTGTAAAAATGTGTCCAACTGTGTTTGACAAATGGAAACCTCTACCAAATCGCTATAATGATAGTAAATACGTTTCAGAAAAGAACAGTGTAGGCGCTGTGTCCTTACTATTTACCAATCATTAGGCATAAGAAAAATTTTCGGCAGAAATCAGATTTCCCCTCTGATCATTTTGATGATGCCAGAAAAATCCAGACCATCATGACCGGATGCCTCCATGAGCGCATATAGCTGGGCTGCCTGCGCACCAAGTGGTGTCGGCGCCTTTGCAGCTTTGGATGCGTCTTGCGCAAGACGCAAATCCTTCAGCATCATAGCTGCGGAAAATCCCGGCTGATAATCGCGATTGGCAGGCGAAGTCGGCACTGGACCAGGTGCCGGACAATAAGATGTCATCGACCAGCATTGTCCCGACGCGGTGGATGAAATGTCGAACAATGTTTGCGCGTCGAGGCCAAGCTTTTCGCCCAGAGTAAAAGCCTCCGACACGGCGATCATAGAAATACCCAAAATCATATTATTGCAGACTTTAGCTACCTGACCATTGCCCGCACCACCCGCGTGAAAAATGTTTTTCCCCATCTTATCAAGAACAGGCTTTGCCTGCGTGTAAGCCGCATCGTCACCACCGACCATGAATGTAAGAGTGCCCGCCTCTGCACCACCGACTCCACCCGATACCGGCGCATCAACCATCAGCATACCGGCCGCTTGCGCAGCCGTTATGACGTCGCGCGCCGTGGGAACGTCTATAGTGGAGCTGTCGATGAACAATGTGCCTTTGTTGGCAACCGAAATCAGACCGCTCTCTCCCAGATATACTGACCGCACATGCTCGCCCGCAGGCAACATGGTGACAACGAATTCAACATCCCTTGCAACATCAGCGGCAGAATTCACCTTTGTGGCACCGGCTTCCACTAGAGAGGCGACGGCCTTATCACTGAGATCAAACACTTTCAACTCATGACCGGCCTTGACGAGATTGCGCGCCATGGGACCGCCCATATTGCCAAGTCCGATAAATCCGATCGCAGCCATGTCTCTCTCCCAAAAACTTGTTATACGAAGCTCAGTTCGTCAGCGCCCAATGATGCAAAATAGGCATCCACTTCAGCTTCCGACACGCCATCCAGCGTTGCCGGATGCCACTTTGGCTGCTGGTCCTTGTCGATGATAATGGCCCTCACGCCTTCATAGAAATCTCGGCCACGCATGAACCGGTTCGTCAGCCGGAACTCCAGCTTCATCGCCTCTTCAAAGGAAAGATTTTTACCTTCGCGGATTTGCCTGAAGGTTACCCGCAAGCTTGTCGGCGATTTACCAGCTAGAACACCGACAACCTTGTTCGACCATTCAGAACCCTCGGCTTTCAACGAACTGATGATTTCCGTCACCGAGGATTTTGAAAAATGCGTATCAATCTGGCTGCGCAGAACAGCCAGTGACGCATCACCTGCATCTGCGGATACACCCTTAACTGCCGCGCCGAATGCAGCGCCGGCGGCAAGAGCAGAATTCAAATCAATAAATTTATCAGAGGGCACAAAGACATCTGCAATGCCGGCATATATGGCATCAGCCGCTTTAAGGCGCTCGCCAGTCAAGGCCAGATACATGCCTACCTCGCCGGGGCAACGCGGCAGAAAAAATGTGCCGCCAACATCTGGGAAAAGACCGATCCCTGTTTCCGGCATAGCAAAAACAAGTCGCTCGTTGGCGACACGATGTGATCCATTGACCGAAACACCGACACCGCCCCCCATATCTATGCCGCCCATCAAAGCCACATAGGGCTTGGGATAGGATTTGATATAAGCGTTGAGGCGATACTCCTCGCGATAAAAGTCGATCACCTTGGGGTCACCTGCCTTGCCCCAATCATGCAAGGCACGAATATCGCCGCCCGCGCTGAATGCTTTTTCGCCCGTCGCCTCGATAATTACCAACTTCACAGTTTCATCAGCGGCCCATGCAATCAGTTGGGGGTGAATTGCACGCACCATATTCAAGGTGAGAGCATTGAGTGCTTTGGGCCGGTTGAGCGTAATGATCCCCGCAACACCGTCGCGCGAGAACAGCACTTCATTCTCCTCGGTTTTCACATCGGACATATTCAGCTCTTCAACAATTCGCGCGCAATAATGACCCGCATGATTTCATTCGTGCCTTCCAGAATCTGATGCACACGCAAGTCGCGCACGTGTCGCTCAAGCGGAAAGTCATTGAGATATCCATAGCCGCCGTGAATTTGCAGAGCCTGGTTGGCAACTTCGAAACTCACATCTGTCGCAAAGCGTTTAGCCATGGCTGCATGCATGGTGGCATCCGGTGCCTTCGCATCCACCTTGGTCGCCGCTTGCAAGAGTAGCAGTCGCGCTGCCTCAAGTTCAGTTGCCATATCTGCAAGCTTGAACTGGAGCGCCTGAAACGAAGCAAGTGGTTTACCGAATTGCTCACGCTCGTTGAGATAATCCTTAGCTCGTGCCAAGGCCGCGCCTGCAGTACCAAGCGCACAGGCACCGATGTTCAACCGTCCGCCGTCGAGCCCCATCATAGCAATCTTGAAGCCTTGCCCTTCGTCGCCAATACGGTTTTCGACTGGAATTCGGCAATCTTCGAAAATCACTTGCGCGGTCGGCTGGCTATTCCAGCCCATTTTCTTTTCGCTTGCCCCGAAAGAAAGCCCAGGCGTGTCCTTCTCGACAACCAGACAGGAGACCCCTTTCGCGCCATCTTCGCCTGTGCGAACCATGCAGACATAAATGTCCGAAACACCGCCACCTGAAATAAAGGCCTTGGAACCGTTCAGCACATAATGGTCGCCCTCGCGAACAGCCTTGGTTCGCAGGGATGCCGCATCCGACCCGCTGGACGGCTCGGTCAGGCAATAGCTGGCAATCAACTCCATGGTGGTCAAACGCGGCAGCCATTTACGGCGTTGAGTCTCGTTGCCGAATGTGTCGATCATCCACGAGGCCATATTATGGATGGACAGAAACGCGGCTGTGGAGGTACAACCTGCCGAGAGTGCCTCGAAGATCAGCGCCGCATCAAGGCGGGTCAAAGCAGACCCACCGACATCCTCCCGCACATAAATGCCCGCAAGCCCGAGTGCCGCTGCCTTACGCAGTGTTTCAACAGGAAAGAACGCGTCGCGGTCCCAATCAGCCGCATAGGGCGCCAGTTCATCCGCGGCAAAGGCCCGCGCCATGTCCTGAAATGCCTGTTGTTCCTCGCCTAACCCAAACTGCATATTTGCCTCCATCTGCACGGACCTGCGCAGTTGCTCCCTGATACTGGCCCCCTGCTAGGCTGTCAACGAAACCGCAGAATTCTGCCGAACCTGACGTTGGGGCACATTGCGCTACGCCTTCTCATTGGCTAATAATCTGCGCCATGAAAACGAACCCGTCACCAATGTTTCCCGCAAGCCGTCTGCGTCGCAATCGCAAGTCGGACTGGTCCCGCCGCCTCGTCTCCGAAAATGCATTATCGGTGAACGATCTGATCTGGCCCCTTTTTCTGATCGAAGGTCAGAACAAGCGGGAATCGATCCACTCTATGCCGGGCGTTGACCGTCTGAGCGTTGATCAGGCCGTGCGCGCAGCCGAAGAAGCGGCAGCGCTTGGCATACCGGTGATCGCGCTCTTCCCGCATACATCGCTCGACCGCCGCGACCCAACAGGCTCCCTTGCGCTCGACCCTGAAAATCTGGTGGCACAGGCGACGCGCGCAATCAAAGCCGAGTTTCCACAAGTCGGAATTCTCTGCGACGCTGCGCTTGATCCATATACAAGCCATGGCCATGACGGCTTGATGGATGGTGATCGCATCCTCAATGACGAAACGGTAGAGCTGCTGGTCAAGCAATCAATCATGCAGGTGGAGGCCGGCTGCGATATTATCGCTCCGTCCGACATGATGGATGGACGTGTTGACGCGATCCGCACTGGCCTTGAAAAAGCCGGGCATATCGACACGCAGATCATGTCCTATGCCGCAAAATTCGCATCCGCTTTTTACGGGCCGTTCCGCGATGCCATCGGCTCCAGCGGAGCTTTGAAAGGCGACAAGCGCACCTACCAGATGGACCCTGCCAATACAGACGAGGCATTGCGCGAGGTGGCACTCGACATAGCCGAGGGTGCCGACATGGTGATGGTAAAACCCGGCATGCCTTATCTTGATGTGTTGGCACGCGTCAAAAACGAATTCGGTCTTCCGACTTTCGCCTATCAGGTGTCCGGCGAATACGCGATGCTGGCCGGTGCCATCCAGAACGGCTGGCTGGATCGTGACCGCGTGATCCTTGAAAGCCTGATGAGCTTCAAACGTGCCGGAGCAGACGGAGTACTAACTTATTTCGCGCCTGCCGCCGCACGTCTGATCAAAGGCCTCTAACCAGCCAAATGATCAAGGCCCACAAGCCTGAGTGATGCCAAACCGTGAAGTGTGGCCAGCCCCCCCGTCGGCTCGGTCAGCTCTGCTACATGCGCGACCTCTTCTTCGCGAAGATTTGCAGAATTGCGATCAGACAAGGGTCCGAACATCAATTCATAGCGACCGGGAAAGTCGGTCGCGAATGCAAGATAGGCTGCCTTAATCCGCCTTACACTACTGGTCGACTCAAGATCGGCAATCAACATCTCAAAGCCTTCCAAAGCAACCGCTCCGAGCAACTCGTCAAGATTAGCGAAATGCCGGTAAGGCGCTGCTTCCGAAACACCAGCGCGACGTGCCGTCTCGCGCAAGGTCAACGCATCTCGTCCGCGAATGTCGATCAATGTAAGCGCCGCATCAAGCAATGCACGTTTCAAATCACCGTGATGATAGCGAACTTTCTGGCCGCGAAGTTTGGCGCGCATGATCAGCCGTTCTCAGTTTGTCCAACGATATAAATGCTAACACTGTTAACATTAAAAGCAAGCGGCAGACAGGAACGATCAGTGAACAGATGGAAAATTCAGTGATTAAAAACCAGATATGGTGCTCGCACCTGAAACCTGCACAACCGTATCGGTATAGAAACCGTTAAAGCCGCTTTGCATCCCGATCGAATAGGCCCCCATGCGGGCAAACTCAATCCAGTCTCCTTCAGCAATTTCATCCGGCAAATCGAACTTCACCTTGAAGACATCGAGACTGTCGCAAGTCGGTCCGAAAATACGGAACGGCTTAAGCTTGCCGCCGGTGGCACGCGATGTGCCTTTGACCGTACCGCGTGAAATGGCACGCACAGGAGGACGAAGATCAGCCAGATGGATTTCCGATAGCCCGCCATAAATCCCGTCATTAATATAAAGGTCATCCCCCTTGCGAAGCTGAACCTGAGTCAGAACCGAACACCCATCGGCAACAAGCGCACGCCCGGGTTCGGCAAATAGCGGTTCATCCAGAGCAAACTCACGCTTGGCGGCACGGATCGCATCAAAATAGGCCTCCAACGGAGGAATAGGATCGCCGTAATCGGCAGGAAATCCGCCGCCAACATCATAATACTCCACCTGCACTCCGGCCCGCTTCACCACATCGACCGCGACGGCGAGCGAATTGCGATAGGCATCGGGATCAGGGCATTGGCTACCAACGTGGAAAGCAATCGCAACGCGCGACCCCCTCGCCTTCGCCTCTTTAAGCAATGCCACTGCCTCATCCGGCTGGGCACCGAATTTGGATGAGAGGTTGTAAACCGACTTATTTTTCGGAGTTGTTACGCGCACTTCGACAACTATGTCTGTGCCGACCACCTCATGCAGTTTGTTCAACTCACTGATATGATCCACAACATAATGCTCGATTCCATAGACATCAGACGCGGATTCCAATGCACCGCGCGATTTAACTGGATGGTTGAAATAACAATCGGCATCAGGAAAAAGCTCGTTGAGTTTGGCAATTTCAGGGAGCGATGCCGTGTCGAAATGACGGATACCAGCGCCATATAGGGCACGTAACACGTAAGGATCGGGATTGCATTTCACGGCATAGAGCACTGTCCCCGGAAAACCTTCGATAAATGCTTTAGCCCTCGCTGCCAGCACGTCTGGGAACACGACAAATACCGGATAGGAAGGGTCGAGCCTCTCGATGACTTCATCAACAGAGCCGAAACGCAATGCTTTCATTTTCTTTCCTTCAACCCGTCGTCTTGTTCAGTCGCGCAATGAGGCTCGACGTATCCCAGCGATGCCCTCCCATGGATTGCACTTCCGAATAGAATTGATCGACAAGCGCCGTGACTGGCAGATGCGCACCATTGCCACGCGCTTCGTCCAGACAGATCGAAAGGTCCTTGCGCATCCAGTCCACAGCAAACCCGTGCTCGAACTCGCCTGCTATCATGGTCTTGTAACGATTTTCCATCTGCCAGCTCTGAGCGGCACCTTTGGAAATCACATCAATCACAGCAGCCGGATCAAGTCCGGCGCGCTGAGCAAAATGGATACCCTCTGACAAGCCTTCAACCAGACCAGCAATGCAAATCTGGTTGACCATCTTCGTGAGTTGCCCTGCACCTGCTGACCCCATAAGACGACATGCACGGGCATAGGCATTTATCACAGGCTCCGCGATAGCGTAGCTTGCCTCGTCACCACCACACATAACGGTCAGTACACCATTCTCCGCACCGGCCTGCCCGCCGGATACAGGCGCATCAACGAATCCGAGGTTTCGTTCGCGAGCCGCCGCATCGATCTCGCGTGCAAGAGATGCAGAAGCTGTGGTGTGATCCACAAAAATCGCACCCGAGCCCATACCCGCAAAGGCACCATCAGCACCTAATGTCACTGACCGCACATCATCATCGTTACCGACACAGGCTAATACAAAGCGAGCTCCATCTGCCGCCTCGCGAGGCGTGGCGGCCAAGCGGCCACCATACTCGCTCACCCAAGCGTCGGCCTTGCTGGTGGTACGATTATAAACGATGACATTATGGCCCGCTTTGACGAGATGCCCCGCCATCGGATAACCCATAACGCCAAGTCCGAGAAATGCGACTGTCTCAGCCATCTCTGCCTCTTCTGAATTTTAATGTTCCAGAAGAGTATCAGGCCAAGACAGGAATGGCTTCCCCCGAGTTGCCGCAGGAAATCCAGTTGGAATTATTCCACGGCCCCGATTGCCGCACGCCGACCAGCCTTGCAAAGCGACGAACTCTCGATGCCACATGGCGCATAATAGAGCCGGAGGGTCGAATTCTCGATTGTCAGATCGTAACAATCCTTGGTGTTGTAATTGATCGCTTCCGACTGATGGCACCAGCGATTGCCATCAATCCACCAACGCCCACTGGCGCTTTCCGAACGTGTGGACGAATACTGGTCGTGATAGGTCTGGAAGAAGTAATGCGTGAGGGTGATTTCACTCGTCCCGTCGGGGTTAAGCTTGATCACCGTGTTAATGGCATTGTTACCGCCTTCATAGTCATTGCGTCCCATGACATTGAGCCGGAATGTGCGGCCCGGCATTTCGGAGGCAATCATCGCACCGGTCAGAGAATTACCCTTTTTGTTTTTGAAAGTCTCGACAGCTTCGCCACGCGCGCCCCGCCCTTTGCCACCAGCAACACCCTGACTGGCCAATTGGTCCATCAGCGAGACTTCTTCCTGCGGCTCTTCCTCGACTTCCTCAACAACAGGACGCGGCTTCTCGTCCTTCTTCTTGCGCGGAGCCACAGTGGGCTTCGGTTTCGGTTTGGGCTTCACTTTCGGCTTTTCAACCACCGGCTTGGGTTTCGGTTCCGGCTTGACCTCTGGTGCGGGAGGCGCAGCAAACCGGTCATGCGCATCGCCTGCGGCCAACTGAAATGTCAGTGCATCACCACCACCAGGGCCAGGAACCCCATAAATTCCACCGAACAAAAGCCCTGCAAAAAACAGGATGATGTGAACCAGCACTGAACCAATAATGAATCCGCGCAGTTTGGGGGCTGGTGGCGTCTCTGTATCTACCACCTGATGTATGAGCGGCATATTCACCTTGCCTGCTCCGTCTGAATGGTCACCTCTTTGACGCCAGCCTTTCGTAATGCTTCCATCAAGGTCAACAAAGCATCTGCCGGCGCCTCCTGATCGGCCTTAATGGCCACGCGATCAGTTCCTTCGTCTTTCAAAAAACCTTTAACCAGCACGCCACTCAGTTCAGGCGGTGCCATATTTTCTCCAAACCAGACAAAGCCATCCTTTTCCAGATAAAGCGTTGCTGGCAGACGTGAATTCTTGTCGTCGATCTGACCGGCAGGTAAATCCACCGGCACCGGCTCGGCTGGTTCCATAGTTCCCGCAAGCAAGAAAAAGATCAGCAACAGAAAAACCACGTTGATCAACGGGACCATCGTTTCATAAGGCGGCCTTTGCCTTGGTTCATCAAAATCTATCATGGCCGGAACTTCTCAACTTTGGCGGTCGCCACATTTTTTGCACCCGACAACCGCGCGGCTTCAACCGCCGAAACAAACGCCTGAATGCGCGATCCTTTCTCGGCAAAAATCGAAACCGTGAGATCAGTGCGACCGTTCAGCGCTGTTTTTACCGCTTCAACGAGTTTGTCTTGTGCCACAGGCTTTTCTGCCACGCGGGTCGACCCGTCAGACATCAACCATATCTCGACCACATTGGCATCTTCCGGCAAACCAGCATCAGAGGCAGCAGGCGTCGAAACCGTCAGCAATTGCGTGTGCATGAAGGTTGTGGTCAGCATGAAAAAGATCAGCAGTTGAAACACAACGTCGATCAACGGTGTCAGACTGAATCCTGCACGTCGGCGGATTGGCTCCTCGAACATGTCGGGCGCTCCGTTCTAACTTTTTTACTACTGCGCAGCTTTTGAACGCGACGCGCCCTGGCGGGCATGAAGTCCCGCGATCACACGTGCCGAAGCATCACGCATGGCCAGCCGCACCTGATCAACCTTACCTTCAAACAAATTGAGTGCCGTGATGGCGGGAAGCGCCACAACCAAACCTACCGCTGTTGTAAGAAGTGCTGTCCAGATACCACCAGACAACAACGCAGGATCCACTTTGCTGCCACCGGCCTCTAACTTTTGGAAAGCTTGAATCATCCCGATAACGGTGCCGAGCAAACCGAGCAAAGGTGACACATTGCCGATAATTTCCAGCCAACGGAAATAGGATTGCAACGACCCCAGCTCCACAGCGCCGACGCGGGCAATTTCAGAGGCAACGTCCTCGTCACGCAAATCGCCGCGCAGCTTGGCTTTAATGCCCGCCGCCATGGCACGCGAGAGCGGCGTACGAGGTTTCGAGACAATTTTCAGCGCACCCTCAAGATCGCCAGCCTCGATACGGGCCACGGCAGGGTCCACAAAATTGCGTTTGGAAAGGCCCGAGCGCCAAAATTGAAAGATTTTCAGCAGGATAACGGCAGCCGATACCACCGACAAAATAATGAGCAGCATCACAATCGGGCCACCCTTATCGACTAGGGAACCGATTGCATACCAAGGTTCGGCATCGCCGCCCGAAAGCAACGCGGCTGCAGCGCTTGCAGCATCAGGCGCCCCTTGTGTAACAATATCACCTGCCACTGGTGCTGATTCAGCCGTAGCTGCAACCGTTTGCGGATCTGCCATCTCACTCCCCATTACAGATTTCCGGCGTCTTCTGCATTTTTGATGACCGCAGCGCGCCTTTTTAGTAAATTCAACTTACGAAACCACTGCCGCGATCAAACGTCAAGTCGAACAATTATGACACCTGTGCTAAGCAAGCATAAGAAGCTGGGAAATGGGCGATATGACGACAAGCGAACCGATTCAGGTGGCCGTCAAGGCAAGTGAAGAAAACACAATTCCGGTGGAGAACGAAATTGATCGGTTCTCCCCACAATATCTTCTCAATCTCCTGATGAATGTCGGGACGCTGTTATCCACGATCTATGATCGGAGAAGCCCGCTTACCCGACAGCAAACCAGAGTTATTTCAATGCTGATCGAGAGTGATGGGCAAACCCAGACAGATCTCGCGAACGCTCTCGACATTCATAAAGTATCGGTCGGCATTTATATAAATGAGTTGGAGAAAATGGGTCTCGTCGAACGTCGCCAGCACCCGACCGACCGACGCGCCAAATGCATCTATCTGACACCGTTGTTACATGCGACCAAACATATCGGCGTCAGCACCTATGCAGAAGTACATCACACAGCCACTAAAGGCATCGACCACAAAGCCTATCTGAACATGCTGGACTGTATTGAATTGATGCGCCAGAACCTCACGACCCAGGACAAACTCGACCGCGAGCAATTACCCGAAAAACAGCTCAAGTGATTCAGAGAGAAGCTGTAGCAAGCCCCTGATAACCACCACGGTGATAGAGCAACGGGCGACCGTCTTCGCTGTACTCGAAATAGGTTACCTGTCCGAGCATGATGATGTGGTCGCCTGCCTCATGCCGCGCATAAACATCACATTCAAAATGAGCTAATGCCTGTTCAAGTGCCGGACACCCATTCGAGCCCGCACGTATCGCCAACCCTTCTAGCGAATGATCACCCGGCTTAGCCAGTTGATTTGAAATGTCGCGATGATCCTCGCGCAGAATATTCACAGTAAAATGCTGCACTCGCTCGAAAATCGACAAAGTATCGGAACCTTTATCCAAGCTCCAAAGAACCAGCGGCGGGTCGAGCGAGACCGAGGAAAATGAATTAACCGTGATGCCGATCGGCATTTTGCCTTCATCGCAGGTGGTTATAACGGCGACCCCCGTCGCGAAATGACCAAGGGCATTACGGAACTTGCGCTTATCAGCGTCGATCATCTGGCGACCATTTCTTAACGATTAGGAACCGGCATGAAGCTGAAACAACAATCTTCAAGCTGTAAATACTAGTTATTCTCAAAGATTTAGGCTGCTGCGTGCATCCAACGCAACCCACAGAGAATGCAACTCGATAGATTTTCACGCAAAACGCTGACGTTAAACTCGGTGTTAACAGCCATTGACCACAATGCAGGGTGACAGGACGTCTGCGGGGCCATTCGGCATCCGCATCGGTGGGACTTCAGTAGAAGAAAGTGGCGGGCGCGATGCGGCTGGTCGTGGGTTTAATCATAGTGTTGGTTAGTGTGTTTGGTGGCTATGCAGCTTCCGGTGCGCATCTGGCTGTTTTGTATCAACCCTATGAGTTCGTAATTATTCTAGGGGCCGCACTTGGCGCCTTTGTAATTGGTAACCCACCTGCCGTGCTGAAAGGCACTGTGGGTGTATTGGGCACATTGTTCCGTGGTCCCAAATACGGCAAAGCTGCCTATTTGGAATTGCTGGGACTCCAATTCACCTTGTTCAAGCTCGCCAAGAGCAAGGGTAATCTTGCGCTCGAAGTGCACGTCGAAAACCCACACGATTCAGCAATTTTCAGTTCATTCCCAATATTTGCGGCAGATCACCATGCCGTCGAGTTCATGTGCGATTACCTGCGTATGATCACCTTAGGCACGGAAAATGCCCATGAGCTGGAAACACTCATGGATGAAGAGCTCGAAACTCACCATCAGGAACGTGAACAGCTTGTTGGTAGCCTTCAGGCACTGGCCGACGGCACACCAGCTCTCGGCATCGTGGCCGCTGTGCTTGGTGTTATTCACACGATGGGTGCCATTGACCAGCCTCCGGAAATTCTCGGACACCTAATCGGTGGTGCGCTTGTTGGTACATTCTTCGGTGTGCTTGTCGCCTATGGCCTCTTCGCACCGATGGCTCAATCGCTAAAAACAATTTTCGAAGCAGAGTCCAAATACTATCTGTCGATGAAGGCTGGACTTCTCGCCCATATGGCCGGCTATGCTCCCGCCGTGTCCATCGAATTTGCACGTAAGGCTTTGATGTCGGACGTCCGTCCCACATTTGCAGAAGTCGAACAGGCCACAGCCAATCTGCAGCCCGCAGCTGGCTAATGGCATAGAAAGACAGAAGCATGGCCGAAGCGCCGATTATCTACAAAAAAGTCAAGAAAGCGGCTCACGCTCATCACGGTGGTGCGTGGAAAATCGCTTATGCCGACTTCGTGACGGCTATGATGGCCTTCTTCCTTCTAATGTGGTTGATCAGCATGACCACACCGGAGCAGAAGCAGGGTCTTGCCGACTATTTCGCACCGGCAAGCGTCAGCCGTTCAACCAGCGGGTCCGGCGGCGTTCTCGGTGGTACAGCATTCGACACAGAAGGATCTCGTATGCCCGGCTCTGCGCCGCGCGTCGTGATGACCATTTCAACACCCGCAGCCCCTAAAAGCGCCGAGACAAATGATCAGCGCACAGCCAGCGCGTCCGATGGATCGCGCGAGTCCACAAACTCTGAATCATCCGCTCAAGGCCAAATCAGCCAAGCCACGTCACCAATTGAAATAAACTCAGCAGACGAACAGAATTTCCGGAGCGCGACAGAAAGCCTGCGTCAAGCAATGCAGGACAATCCCGAACTGGCCGAACTGTCCAAAAACGTGATTATCGACGAGACACCGGAAGGGTTGCGCATCCAGATCATCGATCAGGATGGACGCTCAATGTTTCCGTCAGGACACGCTGAGCCCTATGAGCGTACACGTCTACTTCTCGAATCCGTGGGAAAAATTCTATTGCGCCTACCAAATCGCATTTCAATTTCGGGCCACACAGATTCAGCCCCTTATCGCGGCTTGCCAGGATATTCCAATTGGGAGCTAACCGCAGATCGAGCCAACGCTGCACGTCGAGTTATCGGTGCGCAGGGCCTGCCAAATGACCGCATTTATCAGGTGGTCGGTAAAGCGGATTCCGAGCCGCTCTTTCCCGAAGACACACGCATGGCAGCCAATCGTCGCCTGACTATTGTTCTACTGCGGGAAGCCCCGCCTGCACCGCCCGGCATACGCCCGTAACAGCGGGAAATTCATCACCACTCAAATTTATCCTCGAAACCTTGTCGCGTTGCCCGACCTTTCCTATCTTTTACAAATCGGGGAGCGACAGGGAGCCGACGAGGCTATGAGCAATCAGAACGAACTGGCAAGTCGCCTTTTTGGCGAGGCTGGCAGCGACCAAACCTATATCTGGCCTGCTGAAGCCTTTGAGGGGATCATTGTGGCCCGCTCGCTGGCTTTCCTCGCCGATCTAGCAATCGTGACCATTGCCGTTGTCGCAGCATGGATTGTTTTCGGCATTCTGGGCGCCCTGACATTCGGACTGCTTTGGCCGGGCATTTCCCTCACACCACTTATCGCCTTGGCATATTTCACATTCACATTAGGTGGCCCCCGCTCGGCCACTCCCGGAATGCGCTGGCAAGGCGTGGAAATGCGCACTTGGAACGGACATCGCCCCGGTTACCTACAGGCAACAATCCAAACGATCCTGTTCTATGTGATCATGCCCATGACGTTTTTGTTGCTCCTTGTCCCCTTTTTCAACTACCGCCGCCGCTGCCTGCATGATTATCTCTGCGGAACAGTCTATGTTCGCTCTCCGGCATTTGTTTCTACCTGAACAGCCTCTCGTCATCTCACGTCAGGCGTTCTATTATAGGAATGTCGGCCAATCCGTCGGCGGTTGAGGCATGAGCATTCCTGTGACAGAGCATTTCGCAAACAGGTTCCCCCAGTTCTACATAACGGCACCACAGCCGTGCCCATATTTGCCGGGACGCTTCGAGAAAAAAGTGTTCACGCATCTGCTTGGCGAAAATGCAGTGGCGCTGAATGACACTTTGAGTCAGGCCGGTTTCCGACGTAGCCAGAACATAGCCTATCGGCCGGCCTGCGATGGATGCACCGCTTGCATATCTGTCCGTATCGTCGTCGATGAATTCCAGACAAAACGCAGTTTCCGCCGCATCCTTTCCAGAAACAACGATCTGACCAGTGCCGTGCGTCCAGCCATAGCCACACGCGAACAATTTTTGCTGCTCAGAACATATCTCGATAACCGCCATCCCGAAGGCGGAATGGCAGATATGACATCGATGGACTACGTATCGATGGTTGAGGACACTACTGTTCAAAGTTCGCTTATCGAATACAGGCTGCCTCCCGGTCCGGATATAGACTCCGAAGGCGAGCTTTATGCTGCCGCACTCACAGACCAACTCCATGACGGACTTTCGATGGTCTATAGCTATTTCAACACCGATGACGAAAGCCGTAGCCTTGGAAGCTTTATGGTGCTCGATCATATTGCACGCGCCCGTGTACTTGGCCTGCCATATGTCTATCTGGGATATTGGGTCGCCGATTGCCAGAAGATGGCGTACAAGATGCGCTTCAGCCCGATCGAAAAATTGGGAATGAACGGCTGGCAGCGCGCGTCGGACTGACCCAGCCTGAATAATCAAACACCGCTTGCACCACAGGAGACTTACATGGCCACGAAGCCAAAAAGCGACTTTGCCAAAAACTCCGATCTGGGAAAGCGCATGATGAACCAGTCAATGGTCGTTCTCGGCATTGTTGGTGTGATTATCTATTTCGTCTATTTCGGCGAACTCGCGCCTGAGGAACCGATCGCCCTCACAGCAGAAATCACACAAGGTGTTGCGCAAGGACCTAAAAGCATGATTCCCCTGACACTCGAAATCAAGCTTGCCAATCACACCAAAGAGGGTACGGCGCTTACCGTTCCCTCTCCCTGCGATACATTCAACTGGTTCCTCACCGGACCGGATAATGAGTTTGTCCAATCCAAACGAAGCGAAGGCGAATGTCCAGCTCAGACAGTCTCGACATGGCTGGATGCACAGAAAGCAATGAACGAAACATTTTCGCTAGAGCTTGATTCCACGCGGGTCCATCCCGGCGAATACAATCTTTTCATTCGCTATTGGGGCCACGAAAAAATCCAGCGCATCACCATCGAGTAGCTTCGATTTCATCAAGACGATCTCACGGTGCGCCAAATTCACCACCGAACTTATAACCTGATGGGTACCCTTTGGGGGGCAACCGGCCAGCCTGCGCACGATCACCACGCCATTCTTTCAGATCTGATGCAGAATAAGTACGCGCCCTGTTGGAACGATCATAGACGATCAGACCTTCCTTCAAGGTGAAGCACTTCACATCCCCCAGACCGCCATCCTTGTACTTCTGAAGGCGAACGCCTTTCCCGCGCGTCATCTCATTAACGTCTTTCAACGGGAACAAAAGCAGCTTTCGATTTTCACCCATGACAGCAACGTGATCGCCCTGCACAACTGTGCAGGCAATCGCTTCATCTGTACCAGACACATTCAGCACCTGCTTGCCGGCACGGCGCATCGCAACAACTTCACTTTCGGCAACAACGAATCCGTTGCCCTCATGCGAAGCCACCAGCAATTTCCGATCAGGGTTGTGAACGAAAATCTGAACAACCTCCCGCCCCTCTTCCATATCGATCAAAAGCCTGACCGGTTCGCCATGTCCACGTCCGCCCGGGAGCTTGTCGCATCCCAGCGTATAAAAACGACCATCCGTACCGAACAGGATGAGCTTGTCTGTCGTCTCGGCATGGATGACGAAGCGAGCCTTGTCGCCTTCTTTGTATTTGATCTCGGTATCCGCCCCGAGATGTCCTTTCATCGAACGAATCCAGCCCTTAGCCGAAAACACAATGGTGATAGGTTCACGCTCAATCATCGCTTCAATCGGCACAAACTCGATTGTTGGCGCATCAGCCAGATCACTGCGGCGACGTCCTAGAGGAGTTGTCTTTGCGAACTTCGCTTTAACGTCCTTTATCTCAGTAGAAATACGGGCCCATTGCTCGTCATCGGACTTGACCAGTGCTTTCAGGGCTTTTTGTTCTGCTGTCAGCTCCTTGTGTTCGCCTCGAATTTCGACTTCCTCAAGCTTGCGTAATGAACGCAATCGCATATTGAGAATAGCTTCAGCCTGATTGTCCGTAAGCTTAAAGGATTTGATCAGTTCCTTTTTCGGTTCATCCTCATATCGGATAATCCGGATCACTTCGTCCAGATTGAGATAGGCAACCAGATATCCCTCAAGAACCTCCAGCCGCTTCGCTATCTTCTCCAGCCGGAAATTTGACCGGCGAACCAGAACTTCTTTGCGATGATCCAGCCATGCGCGCAACACCTCGCGCAGGTTCATGACACCGGGAACCTGACCGGCCGACAAGACATTCATATTGAGAGAAAAACGGCTCTCAAGATCCGAAGTCCGGAAAAGTGACTCCATCAAATGTTCCGGCTCTACAGCCTTGCTCTTGGGCACAAGCACCAGACGGATGTCCTCGGAAGATTCGTCACGTACATCTTCGAGAAGCGGAAGTTTCTTCGACATCAAAAGATCGGCTAGCTTTTCAACCAATTTCGACTTCTGAACCTGATACGGAATTTCGGTAACAACAATCTGCCACAGACCACGTGGCAGTTGCTCTACCGTCCAACGCGCGCGCACACGGAAGCCACCGCGTCCTGTTGCATAAGCTTCTGCAATTGCTTCCTTACTCTCCACGATTATGCCGCCCGTCGGAAAGTCCGGTCCAGGAACAAGCTCGGTCAGCTTGGCTGCCGAGGCGTTGGGATGCTTGATAAGATGCAGCGAAGCATCGCAAAGCTCAGCAACATTATGAGGCGGGATACTGGTTGCCATACCCACCGCGATCCCCGCCGAGCCATTGGCCAACAAATTGGGGAAAGCGCCGGGAAGAACCAGAGGCTCCTCCTCGCTACCATCATAGGTTTCGCGGAAATCGACTGTATCTTCGTCCAGACCATCAAGCAGAAGAGCAGCCACTTCGGTCATACGAGCTTCGGTGTAACGCATGGCAGCGGCGTTATCGCCATCGACATTGCCAAAATTGCCTTGCCCGTCGATCATCGGATAGCGCACAGCAAAATCCTGCGCCAGACGAACCAATGCGTCATAGACCGACTGGTCACCATGCGGGTGATATTTACCGATCACGTCGCCAACGACGCGAGCACACTTTTTAAAGCCGGAACCGGGATCCAGTTTCAACTGACGCATGGCAAACAGAACACGGCGATGAACAGGCTTCAGCCCATCGCGCACATCCGGCAAGGCGCGATGCATGATCGTCGACAGCGCATAGGCGAGATAGCGCTCTTCCAGCGCCTCTCGAAGATTGATGTCATGCGCGGGCCCTTCGGGGGGCGTGACGACCTTTGCCATTTTCCAACTTTCAAATGTCATAGGGAAATCGGTAAGAAATCCGGTTCCCGTTATTCATAGCCTTGTGCCAAGCGAACTGCTTACAGTTTCCAGAGCATCGCCTTTATAGCAATGATTCGGAGCCACGATCATGTCGCGGAACGTTACTCTGTCGATTGGTCCACAGGGGCGGTCGGGGAAACCATAGCCGCCACGCGTTGCATCAACCTGATTCGCGCATCCGGCAGATGCCGCCCCAACGGGGAATAAAAGTGCCTCTCCAGAAAATGCCCCGTAATCTTGAGGCCCTCAGCAATATCACCCGGTCCGCTAATTCCAGCCTGAGAACCGACAAGAAAGGGCGGCAAACGAAACAGACGATCTGCATAGGGCTCGCCGGCAATACGACTAACGGCACCGCCGCTGCGGGGTGACACATAAATCAGGTCGTCTCGCGCGCCCGTGGCAGCACATTGGCCAAGCTCCAGCCCGAAACCCAGCTCCTGTAAAAGACCCAGTTCCCAGCGCACAAACACAGCCGGCCAGACATCTGCATCTTCCATTGTATCAAGCAAGACTGTGAAAGCATCAAATAGCGCTGGATGGGCTTCACGTTCCGGCAGAACACCAGCTACTGCGCAGGCAGCCGTTAGACCCGTAAGTCCAAAAGCCTCTTCCATGAGAAGCCCCGCGCGCGGCTTGACCAATTCGGCTGTATAGGTCCCCAAATGCTCGTTCAATCGCGCCCGCCAATGTGCAGCGAGAGTATTACCAGGTTGCAACATCCCCTTATGGCGGCGTCCTGAACCACCACGAACCAGCCCCAGATGTCGTCCGTGATCTCGCGTCAGAAGTTCGACAATGGCACCATTTTCACCATAGCCGCGAGACGACAAAACAATGCCTTCATCATGCCAGTCCATAGAGGCCCATGCTAAAGCGATATCCGAACATCAAAAAACCATAGCGGTATTTAAACAGATTGACGGAAATCAGTTCTTTGGGAAATCCAATCCCATCTCGCGATAGCGCTCGCGATCATCGCCCCACTTTTCACGAACTTTCACAAACAGGAACAAATGGACCTTTGCGTCGAGCATCTCCTGCAACTCCTCGCGGGCAAGCTGACCGACGGTCTTTATGGTCTGCCCCTTCTCTCCCAAGGCTATCTTGCGCTGGCTTTCGCGCTGAACATAAATAATCTGTTGTATGCGGATGGACCCGTCTTTCTTAGTCTCATAAGACTCGGTTTCAACCGTCAGCGAATAGGGCAACTCTTCATGAAGCCGAAGAAACAGCTTTTCACGTGTTACTTCCGCCGCAAGTGAGCGAAGCGGCACATCAGCCAACTGGTCTTCGGGATAGTGCCAAGGTCCAGGCGGCATCAGACCGGCAATATGATGTTTCAGATCCTCAACGCCGTCACCGCTCATTGCAGAAATCATAAACGTCTCGGAGAATAAGCCAGTCTCGTTCATCTCCGTCGCGAGTTTCAGCATCCGTTCGCGGCCACTTTCACGCAAAGCATCGACCTTATTCAGAGCCAACACAGCTTTCCGCTGAGGCCCGCTGCCAGATCCACGCAACCCGTCCAATACGAGATTAACATCCGAGTCACGGCCGCGTTCGGCATCAATCATGGCAATAACCGCATCCGCGTCCCCTGCGCCCCCCCAAGCAGCATCAACCATCGCACGATCGAGCCTACGCTTGGGCTTGAAGATACCGGGAGTATCTACAAAAACGATCTGAGCATCACCATCAATCGCAATACCTCGAATACGGGACCGTGTGGTCTGGACCTTATGCGTCACGATAGCGATTTTTGCGCCGACAAGACTATTCAGCAATGTGGACTTACCTGCATTTGGGGCACCAATAATGGCGGCAAATCCCGATCGCAGTTGGCCGGTTTTGGTTTCAGTCATCTTCGTTCCAAACATTCTCTCTAAGCAACACAGCCCGCGCCGCCGCTTGTTCGGCCAATCGCTTTGAATTGCCATTTCCAGTCATCGGCGTAATGCCGTTAATTTCCACCTGCACCTCGAATTGCGGTGCATGATCAGGACCGCTTCGACCAACAGCCTTATAGGTCGGAATTCCTCGCCCCTTGCCTTGCGACCATTCTTGCAGAGCCGTTTTTGCGTCCGTCGCGCGTCCAGGTTCAGAGAGCAATGGCTGCCACTCCGCGACGATAAAACCACGCGCGGCAGAAAGCCCCCCATCAAGATAAAGCGCAGCAATCACCGCTTCGCAGGCATCGGCCAAAATAGCGGCTTTCTTACGTCCACCGGCCCGATCTTCACCCGGCCCAAGAACCAAGTATCGACCGAGGTCTATTCTGGTCGCAACATCCGCACAAGCCTCCTTGCGAACCAGAGCATTATAGCGCACAGCAAGCTCGCCTTCATTTGCACTTGGCAAAGCATCCAGCAACCATTCGGCGATAACCAAACCGAGCACGCGGTCGCCCATGAACTCAAGACGCTCATTGCTCACATGATTACGGTTGCGATCTTGCGCACTCGAATGCTGCAGGGCACGCTGAAGCAAGGATAGATCGGCAAAGCTATGCCCCAAACGCCCCTCAAGGGCGCGCGGCCGCTCCGCGCCTGCGCTCAACCCACCCAACTGAAAATACGGTCCCAGCGAATGGACGACGGCCAACGCCAGACCTGCCAGAAATGGGCACTTCCATCGGTCGAGAAGAAAATCGTCTGTGCCTTGCCCACAAGATTTTCATAGGGCACAAATCCGACTGCGCTCTGAACGCGGCTATCATTCGAATTGTCGCGATTATCGCCCATGAAAAAATAATGATCCGGCGGCACAACATAAACGCCCGTATTGTCTGTGACGCTCTCGTCTATCAGATCGAGCGTATTATACGATATGCCATTAGGGAGCGTCTCGCGATACTGAGGAATACGCTGCACATTTCCCAACTCATCTCGCCGCACAAAATCCTCGACACGCACTCGAGGCACTGCTGTGCCGTTGATATAAAGCACACCATGCTTCATCTGAATCTTATCACCGGGCAATCCGATAAGACGTTTGATGAAATCGGTGCGATTGTCGGTAGGAACCTTAAAAACAACCACATCACCGCGATGAGGAGTGCGAGCAAACAGCCGACCATCAAAAATAGGTGGACTGAAGGGTAGTGAGTGTTTTGAATAACCGTAACTAAATTTAGAAACGAAGAGATAGTCACCGATCAATAAAGTCGGTTTCATCGACCCCGAGGGAATATTAAACGGCTGAAAAAACAACGCCCTGATCACAAGTGCGATCAACAGAGCATAAGCAATCGTTTTAAAATTCTCGGCAAATGCACTTTGACGTACATTGTTTAGTTTTTCAGACATCGACATATCAATCCGTACTCCGGTCCCGGTGATGTCCCCAGGCGGCACATCGCTATTGTCGAACCATACCATAATGAAGGCTGACGTCAGCCCTACTCCCTGTTAGGAGCTACTTCCGCCGAAATTATGACGAAAGCCTGAGCAAGGGGTCCGTCATCTGTAATTGTCAGGTGAATCACGGGTTCCAGCCCTTCTGGAATGAGGAAATTCAGCCGCTCCATCGCTCCCCCCGTTAGCAGCATAGTAGGCTTTCCACCTCGAAGGTTAACCACGCCCATATCACGCCAGTAAACCCCTCGCGAAATGCCCGTTCCCAGCGCTTTGGCACAAGCTTCTTTCGCCGCAAACCGCTTAGCATAAGATGCCGCCCTGTTTCGCCGACGATCAGACTTATCCTGCTCGATCTGAGTAAAAACCCTATCCGTGAAACGCGCCCCAAACCGCTCAATCGATTTTTCCACCCGACGGATGTCAATCAGATCATTTCCAATACCAATGATCATGAATTATGCCACTCCCCTAGCCTGATCCATAAGTGTCCGCATCTTACGAATAGTCGCCGACAGACCATCAAAAATAGCTTCGCCAATCAGAAAGTGTCCGATGTTCAATTCACGCATACCGGCAATTTCTGCTACCGGTGAAACATTGCCGAAAGTGAGGCCATGACCTGCATGAACTTCAAGTCCAAGCGAGGTTCCCAATTCAGCTCCCCTGACCAGACGATCCAACTCAGCCTTCAGCAAAGCGCTATCAGCAGCGTCACCTGCATGAGCATATGCGCCTGTATGCAATTCCACCACCGGTGCGCCTAGCTCATGAGCAGCTTCGAGTTGATGCCCATCTGCGTTGATAAATAGCGAAACACGTATCCCAGCATCAACCAAACGCGAGATAAATGGTTTTAAATGATTGTGTTGGCCCGCAGCATCCAACCCACCCTCGGTCGTCACTTCCTCCCGCCTCTCGGGCACAATGCACACAGCATGAGGACGATAACGTAGAGCAATCGCCAACATTTCTTCGGTCGCGGCCATCTCCAGATTAAGAGGTAGTTTGATCTCCCCCATCAATCGTTCGATATCTTTGTCCCGAATGTGACGACGGTCTTCGCGCAAATGTGCGGTTATTCCATCAGCCCCCGCGGCGGCAGCTAATTCAGCAGCTCTGACGGGGTCAGGATGATCTCCACCCCGAGCATTTCTGATCGTAGCTACATGATCAATATTCACGCCAAGTCGCAGATGCATCAAACATCTCCTGCCGGTTTTTGATCATCCGAATGCGGCACGGTTGCACGCAACAAAACACGGGCTTCCAGCTTTTCCCGCCGACGCAACTGATAAGCCGCCACAGTGCTCTTTACAAAAAAATAGGCGATGATAGCCGCCAACATGCCCAGTGGTATGGCTCCAACCGTCATCGGTGTCAGCACGGGCAGGATCACGTCAAACGCCTTGGAACTCATAAGCGTTCGAACCAGATCCACCTCCTTGTGCGGTTGCACCCTGAGCATCCAGTTACCCAAATCATATGTAGCAAGCCATATAGGTGGATAGCTGATTGGATTGCCGACAATGGTTCCCGAGGCAGCTGCTACAAGATTTCCCCGAAACACCCAGGCAATCAGCATTGCTCCCACAATGTGAAAGCCGAGAAATGGCGTAAACGACATGAAGGTACCGGCGGCAATACCAACGGCAATAGTATGGGGCGTACCGCTCAACCGCCAAACACGACGCCAAATATACGTCGTTGCCCGTCGCCAGCCGATGCTCGGCCAGAGCGCTTCCCGAAGCCGCCTCAGCGGATGAAGTGCGACCCTACGCTGAAACACACAAGGTCCCCTCTCCGAACACTTACGCCAGCCCTCTGCTACCCGGCTTTGTCGCCGGAATATCCCGCAATTCAGGCGGCAATTTATCTGCTGGATATGCCGGTATATCGACCCGCGCAAGCGAGATAAGCTTCACCCCAACCTTGGCCTTTCCACCGGACCGGTCGATCAGACAGGCCGCGGCAACAACCTTGCCTCCACAAGCTTTAATCGTGGCAATGCACTCACGCGAAGAGACGCCTGTGGTCACGATATCCTCGACCATCAAAACCCGCATACCTTTAGTCAACGGAAAGCCCCGACGCAGAACGAATTCACCATTTTCACGCTCGACATACATGGCCGGAACGCCCAGATGACGAGCTGTTTCATACCCCGGAATGATGCCTCCGACAGCTGGGGAAACGATGGCATCCACCTTAGACATATCAATCTCGTCAGCAACCTTGGCCGCAAGTGCCTTGCAAAGCTTGGAAGTACGCTTGGGGTTCATAAAAACAAGCGCCTTCTGCAGAAACATAGGGCTGTGCAGGCCAGAGGAAAGGACAAAATGTCCCTTCAACAGGGCGCCGGCCTTCTCAAATTCTTTCAGGACTTTTTCGGTTTTCATGTTGCCCTCATTAATGCCGCATCGACATATCAGATTCCCGTAGATTCCGCACGACAGTCTATGCGCCAAATCACCGTCTTGGTCGGATCACCTGACTTACGACAGAAACCCCGTTCAACGCAGACATAATGCGCGTCAGATGCTTGAAGTCACGGACTTCAAGATCGATCTGCATGTCATAAAAATCGCTATCGCGCTGATTCATCGTCAAGTTTGTAATGTTACTGCCATAATCAGCAACAAGTGAGGCGATGTGGCCAAGCGAGCCAACCTCATTGCGCGCAGTCACGTTAAGTCTTGCGGGAAAAAGCTGCGGATGATCAGGGTCGATATCCCACGCAACGTCTAACCAGCGGGTCGTCTCTCCGTCAAACTCTTCAAGTGCGGGCGCATCAATTGGATAAATCACAACGCCTTCACCCGGCGTAATAATTCCTACGATACGCTCACCTGGCAGAGGGAAACTGTCAGACGCCATACGAATAGCAAGCCCCTGCCCCGCACCCGTAATTTTCACAACACCACGATGATCGTCGATGGCTCCGCTCTTGGTAGACTTTCGACGTCCCCCCTTTTTTCCAGGCAATTCAGGGTAGACAATTTCAAGCACCTGTTGACCCGAGATGGTTCCATCGCCGACCGATGCCAACAACTCATCCAGATCATCCTGATGCAAGGAATGAAGTGCACGCTGAAGCACAACATCACTTGCCTCACGGCCAACCGCCTCAAATACACCTTTTAGAATTTGCCGTCCCAACCGACCAAACTCTGCTTCTTTCGCAGAGCGTATTGATCGCCGAATAGCAGAGCGCGCCTTGCCGGTGGCAACGAATGCCTCCCAAGCAGGCGAAGGCCGCTGCGCCTGCGAGCGCATAATTTCCACTTCGTCACCATTGGAAAGCACCGTACGCAACGGCATGTGACGACCGTTAATTTTGCAACCGACGCAACTATCGCCCACTTCAGTGTGCACAGCATATGCAAAGTCGATCGGCGTTGCCCCACGAGGCAAAGTGATCAACATGCCTTTTGGGGTAAAACAAAAGACCTGATCGGAGAACATCTGCAACTTTGTATGTTCCAGAAACTCTTCCGGTGACCCCCCGTGCTCCAGCATTTCGATAAGCTGCCGTAGCCAGCTAAACGTCCCAGCAAACTCCTCGGAGCGTTCGGCAAGGCTCGAACCTTCCTTGTAAATCCAGTGAGCGGCAATACCCAGTTCGGCCACTTCATGCATCTTGTGTGTGCGGACCTGAATTTCGACGCGCTTACGCTTCGGACCAATCATCGTTGTGTGGATCGAGCGATAGCCGTTATTTTTGGGCGTCGAAATATAATCTTTGAAACGACCCGGGACCATTGGCCAGTTCATATGAAGTACGCCAAGCGCGCGGTAGCACTCATCACTATTCTCAACTTTTACTCGGAAGCCGAAAATGTCAGACAACTGCTCCAATGAAATTGCACGACGCTCCATCTTGCGCCAGACAGAATAAGGCCGCTTCTGCCGACCATCGACCTCGCACTGAATTCCTGCGGCGGCAAGCTTGGCCTTCAATTCATCCGCGATGCTCTCGACCGTATCTCCGCTTTCAGTATTGAACTCATTCAAGCGCGCAACCAAAGTCTCACGCGCCTCAGGATTCAATTCTTTAAAAGACAGGTCCTCCAATTCCTCACGGATTTCCTGAATACCCATGCGGCCTGCCAAAGGCGCATAGATATCCATCGTCTCCTGCGCAATACGCTGCCGTTTCTCGGATGATTTGATAAAATGCAAGGTCCGCATATTATGCAAGCGGTCCGCAAGCTTCACCAACAGAACCCGAATATCGTTCGACATGGCCAGCAAGAACTTACGAAAATTCTCTGCCTGCTTGGACCGCTCCGATGTGAGCTCGATACGCGTTAATTTGGTTACACCATCAACCAGATTGGCGATCTCGAAACCGAACAAATCCGCCAACTCGCCAACCGTCGCGCCCGTATCTTCAATCGTATCGTGCAAAATGGCGGTGACAATAGTTGCCGTATCAAGCTTAAGGTCGGTGAGAATGCCCGCGACTTCGATGGGATGCGAAAAATATGGATCACCACTCGCGCGCATCTGGCTGCCATGCATCTTCATGGCATAGACATAGGCACGATTGATCAGGGCTTCGTCCGCTCGCGGATCATATCCCAAAACTCGATCAACCAACTCATACTGGCGCAACATTCTCGCGTCTCTCCTCGGACCGGAATATTCTACTCATAAACAAAAAGCGCCGCCCAACCTTCCGGCGGGGGCGGCGCTCAAAACTCTTAGCCGTCCGGGAGTGAAATTTTCACTCCTCCCTTCGCTCAGTCGTCTCCGTCCATATCGTCCGCATCTGCAGACTTCTGCTGAGGCGAGTCAATCTGGGTCTGGATAGCGCGAAGCAGGTCTTCTTCGCTCATACGATCACTAGAACCTGCAGCAGCACCAAACGTATCTGGCAAATCGGCGCTTTCGCCGGATGTCAAAAGCGCCACAGCTTCCGTTTCGGATTCTTCAGTATCAACACGCTTCTGCATGCTTCCGATCAGGTCTTCTCGGAGATCAACCGGCAAAATGGTGCGTTCTGCGATTTCGCGAAGCGCAACGACCGGGTTCTTGTCATTATCGCGATCAATCGTCAGCTCCGCACCGGCTGACATGGCACGGGCACGATGAGCCGAAAGCAGAACCAGTTCAAAACGGTTCGGTACTTTGTCGACACAATCTTCAACGGTAACGCGCGCCATAAATTTAGACTCCGAGGTCAAATAGGATTAAAGGGCTATTTAGGGGCTGGAGCCACAGAAGGCAAGCAAAAACAGGCTATTAGAGCCAAATTTGACATCTTTCAAGCTGATATACGCTCTATTCCTGCCAGCGCAGCATCCCCTTGCGCCGCCTTAAGTACACTCAAAAGAGCAAGAGAATCCTGTCCGGTGACCGGGTGCCGCCATTCCGGCACCAATTCCACCAAAGGAACCAGCACAAACCCGCGCTCAGCGATCCCTGGATGCGGCAAAGCCAGAGGAAGCGTGCCCACGCCCGCATCAGCACCACGAGGACCATCATCCGTGACAATTTGTCCCTCGTAGTCCAAAAGATCAATATCAAGTGTTCGCGGCGCCCAGCGCGACTTTCTCACCCGACCAAATTGCTCCTCAATACGGTGAAGCATTTCAAGCAGCTCAATTGCGGGTAACAATGAACGAACGACTGCCACAGCATTTACATAAGGAGGCTGAACATCGTGCGCCATAGCAGGGGTGCAATAAAAAGAGGACACTCGCGTAACATCAATGCCAAATGCAGGCATAACTGATAGCGCCGCTCGCAATGTATCCTGTGGACCGCCATAAATTGTTGGCAAATTTGCCCCCAAACCGATCAGGATCATCGCCAAAACACCTCAATTGCATACTGCAATGGTTTCAAACACCATGCCCCTTCTATAGGCTGAGAGAAATAAAAACGTCCCAATAGCAATACAGTCACCAATTTCGAAAACAATTTCAGGTTTATCAGTATGAATTTCTATCCGCAGGAACGGATCGCATTGTTCATTGACGGTGCCAACCTCTATTCAGCGGCGCGAGGCCTCAATTTTGATATCGACTATCGCCGCCTTCTGGAACACTTCCGAGGAAAAGGCACACTCATTCGTGCATTCTACTATACAGCTCTGATCGAAGATCAGGACTACTCACCATTAAGACCACTGATCGATTGGCTTGATTATAATGGCTATTCGGTGGTCACAAAGCCTGCCAAGGAGTTTACCGATGCGCAGGGACGTCGGCGTATAAAAGGCAATATGGACATCGAACTTGCAATCGATGCAATGGAGATGGCCCCCAATATCGACCACTTAATCCTTTTTTCAGGTGATGGTGATTTCCGCCGCCTCGTCGATGCAATCCAACGCAAAGGCAAGCGAGTCACAGTCATTTCCACAACCAGATCGCAGCCACCCATGATCGCAGATGAATTGCGTAGACAGGCAGATCAATTCATCGAACTGGAAACTTTGCGTGGTGCCGTTACACGTGCGCAGAACTCTCAGCAGGCACCTAAGCCCACGGAGGATGATTTCGACGACGAGTATGATGATGAATATGACGACGAAGAAAGCGACGTCACCGCCCGCTCATGATCACAGCCGCTGAAGCCCCGCATGACTGCCCGCTTTGCCCGCGGCTCGTTGCCTATCGTGAAGCAAATGCAGAGGCACATCCCGATTGGTTCAATGGCCCAGTCCCGTCATTTGGCAACGACACCGCCCGGCTTCTAATTGTCGGACTTGCCCCCGGTGTACAAGGCGCCAATAAGACCGGTCGGCCTTTTACGGGTGACTATGCCGGCGACCTGCTCTACGCAACGCTCAATCAATATGGCTTCTCTAAGGGGAATTACGCTGCATATGCCGGAGACGGTTTGCAACTGGTCGATGCGATGATCACAAATGCTGTGCGATGCGTACCCCCGCAAAACAAACCGACACCACTGGAAGCCAAAACCTGCCAGCCCTACCTCGTCAACCGGATCAATGCCTTGCCAAATCTTCGCGCCATGCTAGCACTTGGTCGCATCGCCCATGACGCGGTTCTGAACACATTCGGTTGCCGCAAATCTGCCTATTCATTCGGCCATCAGGCAGCGCATGACATAGCATCGGGCATTCGCCTCTTCGATAGCTACCATTGCTCACGATACAACACGAATACTGGCCGACTAACGCCGGAAATGTTTCAAGCTGTTTTCAACGACATCCGGAACTATTTAGACAAAGCCTAACTATATCTTTGTTCTGCCCAGGGGTCGGCCTCATTGTGATAGCCACGCTCCTCCCAAAAACCGGGCTTGTCCACCGGACTAAACTCAATCCGCCTTATCCACTTGGCGCTCTTCCAGAAATACCATTGCGGCACAATGGCCCGAACGGGACCGCCATGTTCACGGGTCAGCTTTTCACCTTCCCAACTATGGGCAAGGATGACATCCGGTTCGTTAAAAACATCAAACTTAATATTGGTCGTATAGCCGTCATAGGAGTGAAAAATGACATGACGGGCATCTTCCGTCGGCTTGACCAAATCAATAATCGTTTGCGAGGCAACACCATTCCATCGGTTGTCATACCGGCTCCAGGTGGTCACACAGTGTATGTCGCTAACATATTCGACCTGCGGCAATGCCATGAAATCGTCAAGCGTCAGATTGATCGTATTTGCAACCGCCCCTTCGATCCGCAATCGCCAATTGGAAGGTGAGACATCCGGTTGCGCACCAAGATCAAGCACAGGCCATTTCTCAACAAGATGCTGTCCCGGCGGCAAGCGGTTCTCATGTGCACGATCAACCCGACCGGTCAGATGACGGCCTGAGGCAGCCGTTTTCTCCTTGGACGCAATAAGCTTGTCCTTGATCCGTCCGATCAAACCCGGCGCATCATTCTCGCTCATCACACCCTCCGAGATTTCCTAGCCCTTTTCACGCATCAGCCGCGCCTTGTCGCGCTGCCAGTCACGCTGCTTTTCGGTCTCGCGTTTGTCAGCGACTTTCTTACCGGCAGCCAAGGCAATTTCGACCTTCACACGACCTTTATCGTTGAAATACATTTTCAGTGGAACAAGCGTCATACCCTGCCGTTGAACAGCCTGCGTAAGCTTATCAATCTCGCGCCGGTGCAACAGCAATTTTCGGGGACGGCGTGTTTCATGATTAAACTGGTGCGCCTGAAGATAGACCGGAATATAGGCGTTTATCAGCACAATCTCGCCCTGCTTTGTCGCCTGAGCATGAGCCTCATTGAGACTACCTTGTCCAACACGCAGAGATTTGACCTCCGTGCCTTTAAGTTCAATGCCAGCCTCAAACGTGTCACCAATAGAATAATGGAAACGCGCCTTCCGATTATCTGCAATCAGCTTGCGACCTTCGCCCAGCTTCTTCTTGGCACCACCACTTTTAGAAGACATGACCTCTCAACCAGACTTTCCGCTTAATTGATTAGGCCCGCATGACGCATCGCATCACGGACCTTGATCTGAGCTGCTTCGGTTGCAGGCATCAGCGGCAAACGCAATTCGTCATTGCAAAGCCCTAAAAGGCTTGCGGCATATTTCACCGGTGCGGGGTTCGGCTCGACAAATAGCGCATGATGAAGCGGCATCAGCAAATCCTGAATTTCCAAAGCCCGCTTGAAGTCACCGTTCAATGTAGCAGATTGGAATTCAGCGCAAAGTTTCGGTGCGATATTTGCTGTTACCGAAATACTTCCAACACCACCATGCGCATTGAAACCAAGCGATGTCGCATCCTCACCCGAAAGCTGAATGAAATCCGGACCGATCAAATGACGCTGCAGGCTGGTACGCGCAAGATTGGAGGTCGCATCCTTCACACCGACAACATTCTTCAATGTGGCAAGACGCACCATCGTTTCCACGCTTATATCCACAACGGTACGACCGGGGATATTATAAAGGATGATCGGAATATCCACTGCATCGCTTATGGCTTTGAAATGCTGAAACTGGCCTTCCTGTGTCGGCTTGTTGTAGTAGCCGGTCACACTCAGCACAGCATCAGCACCAGCCTGCTTGGCAAACTTGGTAAGCGCTATCGCTTCAAGCGTGTTGTTGGATCCGGCACCAGCAATAACCGGCACGCGCTTTCGCGTAACTTCAATGCAGATCTCGATCACACGGCGATGCTCTTCATGGCTCAAGGTAGGCGATTCACCCGTGGTCCCCACTGGTACCAACCCATGACTACCCTGGGCAATCTGCCACTCGACCAATTTGGCGAACGCCTCCTCATCGACCTTGCCATCGCGGAAGGGAGTGATGAGAGCGACGAACGAACCCTTGAACATTTTAACAAGCTCCAAAAATCCCGCTCACTATGGCGGGGCGGCGCGCAAGATAACCATAAGCCGGAAGTGCGGCAAGAACTCCGGTCAGAATGAACCGGATCAAGGCAGACATCCCCTTCCAGAGCGACGATCAAACCAGAGGAAAGAGGTAATTCCGCGCTTGTTAGCACGTTAGTAGCCACAAGTAAGGATAATCGAACGACGGATTGACGCAAGAACGAGGGACATGCTGGAATCTACCGAGTTCTGTATATATGAGTGGTCAAAAGTAACAGTCGCCGCCGGGCGCCTCCGGCAGTGTTTTTATCAAAATAGGTTGCTCTAATTGCCGGATCGAGCACACGTAACGACCATCAGACCCCTCTCGGCGCAGTTGATATACAAGATTGCGCTGGGCCTCTCTCTGGCTTTAACAACAGGTGTCGGCTATTCGAGCATGGCTCTGGCGGAGCTTTCCAATAAGCCCGCATCTGTCCAATCCACTCAAAACAACCCGACAGCCATAGACCTTGCCATCCTTAAAGATGCTTTAGCTGAAGCCGACCGAAAAAACTGGCCCGAGGCGACACGCCATGCTGCGAAGTTGCAAGACCGCTCAGGCGCCAAATTTATTCTCTGGTACAAGCTGATAACCAAGGATTCTGGCGCAACTTTGGCCGAGATCACGGCTTTTCGTGAAGAAAATCCCTCTTGGCCCCGCATGGCTCTTCTCAAGCAACGTGCTGAAGAAGCCGCACTTTCCTACCCCATGAGCCAACCGGACATTCTCAGTTGGTTTGCCCTCCACCCGCCAATCACTGGCGAGGGGAAACTGCGCTATGGAAAAACACTGATTTCGTCCGGACAGGATAAAGCAGGGCGTCAATGGATCCGCCGGGGCTGGGCAGAGGACGACTTCACGACCGGACGCCAAAGAGAGATCATCGCCAATTATGGCAGATATCTTGATGAAGCAGCTCACAAGGCCAGGCTGGACAGACTGCTCTGGGACAAACGCACGGCGGATGCCCGCTTCACTGCCGCACTGATAGGCAGCCATGCCAAAGCACTGGCCGAAGCGCGCATTCGTCTCATGACTAGATCAAACACAGCGTCGGACGCTGTAGCCCGTGTACCTAGCAGCCTCAAGCAAGATGCCGGACTGCTATTTGACCGCATCCGATATGAACGTCGGACTGGTAATGACACGGCTGCAATCCCATTGATGCTGACAGCTCCCGGCAAGCCACATCAGATGGTCGCCCCCGATGCATGGTGGCTAGAGCGCCGCATCTCCGCTCGTGCAGCCTTGAATAACGGGCAATACAAGGATGCCTACGAAATCGTGTCGAACCATGGCCTCAAGGATGGAGGTGATTTTGCTGACGCTGAGTTTCTCTCTGGCTGGATCGCTCTTCAGTTTTTGAATAAGCCAAAACTCGCACTCACTCATTTTCTAAAGCTGAAAAATGCTGTTTCCACCCCCATCAGCACAGCCCGTGCGGACTACTGGTCAGGTCGCGCATCATCCGCAGCTGGCGACAAACAGAGTGCTGAGCTTTACTATCGTCTTGCCGCCAATAACATGACCACATTCTACGGACAATTGGGCAGCGCCGCGCTCGGTAATATGAAAGGTAGCGATGCACGCATGCATCTACCTATCGAACCAAAGCCTACGCCTGCGGAAAAGGTCGCCTTCAAGAACCTTGAACTTGTACATGTTGCTAAATTTTTGCAAAAGCTGGATCGTGAAAGTCAACTTTGGACGGTCATGTTGCACATGGCGGACACACTGGTATCTCCGCAGGAGCTAGTGCAGTTGGCCGATCTGGCCCTGACGTTCAACGCCCCCAAACTTTCCCTGCGTATCGCAAAATTGGCGTCCCAACGCAATATTCTGTTGCCGCAACGGGCTTACCCAGTTTCCAACATGCCAAACTTCAGCGCAAAAGGACTACCGGTCGAAAAAGCTCTCATCTATGGACTGTCACGGCAGGAAAGCGAATTTGATCCCGAAGCTCGGAGTCCCGTAGGTGCGCGCGGTCTGATGCAGCTTATGCCCAATACTGCCAAAATAGTCGCAAGGCAGATTGATGTCCCCTATTCCAAAACACGCCTCACAACCGATCCGGCCTACAACGCTATGCTAGGTTCTGCCCATCTGGGTGATCTCATCAACGGATACGGCGGATCATATATCATGAGCATCGCCGCTTATAATGCTGGATCATCGCGTATCAACCAATGGCAGGATCAGTTCGGCGACCCACGTTCAACAGCAATCGATCCCATTGACTGGATCGAGAACATTCCCTTTTCAGAAACACGCAACTATGTGCAACGCGTGATGGAAAATCTTGAGGTCTATCGGACGCGCCTAAGTGGTAGCCCCCAAAAAATCCGCCTTAACGACGATATCCGCCGCAATACCGGGCCAGCAATTTCAACACCCGCACCACCTCGAGGGAAAGTTCCACTTGCCAGTCCGTTACTTCCAGTTGTCCCAGTAGCTCCTATCGTCGAAACAATGGAGAAAACGCCTGAGATAATCTTGGGAGAACCCAAATCGTATGCAATACCTTTGGCGCCAACAAAGCACAAACAAACCAAGCCATGACCGACGCGACCTCCCCACCCCCAATAAATTGGCGTGATCATTTTTACACTTCGCAAGACGGATTACGCCTCTTTGCCCGCGACTATGGGGACCGTTTATCACGCGAGACGCCTGTCATTTGTTTGCCGGGTTTAACACGAAATTCCAAAGACTTTGACGCACTAGCAAATCATCTGGCATCAACTCGCCGCGTAATCTGCCCCGATCTCCGCGGACGTGGGCGTTCTCAATATTGTGATAATTGGACTGACTACACACCACAGGCAGAAATGCTCGACGTGTTCGATCTCATGGCGTCGCTAGGTATCCGTCACGCCATTTTTATAGGCACGTCTCGCGGTGGCATCATCACAATGCTGATAACTGCACAACGCCCAAACGTTGTACGCGGCACAATCCTCAATGACATAGGCCCCGAAGTAGAAGTCGAAGGCCTGCGACGCATAGCAACTTATGCAGGGGTCATGGAAGCACCGCCGAGCTGGACTGAAGCGGCCTTCAAACTACGCCTGATGAACGAACGCGAATTTCCAACTCTCACTGGTGATGACTGGTACGCTCATGCGCGACGTACTTTTGCCGAAGAAGCTGGCGCACCAAAAACCGACTACGATCCCAAAATCGGTATAGCCCTGCGCAAAGGACTAGATGTGGCCAACGGCGTCCTGCCCGATATGTGGCCACAGTTCAAAGCACTCAGCCACGTACCGGTGCTGGTTTTGCGAGGTGAAAACTCCGACATACTCCATACAGACACGGTCGCGCGAATGATGAAGACTCACCCGGACATAACAACGTTGACAGTCCGTGACCGCGGCCATGTGCCTTTTCTAGATGAGCCGGAAGCACTTGCCGGTATAGATGCATTCCTCGCACGCTGCTGATTCCAGATCATTGCAGGATACGCAGCATTTTTGTTGCCCCTCGTTGAAACTCAAAATCAATCGGCACTAACTGTGGGACAAAGCCATCACCTTCCAGAATGCGCATCACTTCCGGCAAATGGCTTGACGGCCTGCCATCAAGATTAACAAGTGGAAACACTCGAACTTCCTTCGCCACACGTAACATTTCACGCAAGGACTTTATATGAAACGCAATGTCCATCTCATCTCCATAAAGAAATAGAAGATGTGATGACAATGCGATGTCATAGGAATGATCTGCAAATGCTAACGCCGGCAACTGCCCTGAAACATAACGATCGCCCTGAAACTTCTGATAGTCTTCCAGAAACACATCTAGGGCCGCACGTCGGCGTCTGACGATCTGCTCTTCCGAGCCATAAAAAGTCCAATTGAATCGATAGGATGCCGCCCTAAGACCCGCTCGCATCGCCTTTACTGTATTTTCAAATCGATTTTTGATCGCTACAGCATCAAATGCATATAAAGGATCAAGCGCGGTAACAAAAAACCCTTTGCGAACAGCTTCACATGCAAAAGAGGATGGCCCGCCACCAACGTCCAGAATGCGTGTTCCTGTCCTTAATTGTTCAAGTTCGAAGAAAGCCTCATATTCGTCAAACTGACGCCCCCAAGGCACAATGCCATTGAGATTGAACTCGTGTTCTCGCCTCAACGCATAGGCACTCACTTCAGTCATTCTGTTCTCCATACAAATCTGGAGACCGCCCGTTTATCCAAGGCGCCCGATTTCCGTATCAGAAAACAAAAAAGCCGCCTCTAAACAGGGCGGCCAACCGGCAAGTCGACATACGACAAGTCTGGGCCACCTAAAAGGTGGTCCACCAAGCGCCAGTCATGTGAAATTGCACAAACATCATTGCACATCTAAATCAAGGGGAATTCTGTAACAAGAAAGAAAGCTACTTCCAGTTTATAAAAAAGCCAAGCAAAGAAGCTAGAAGCCTTGCAAACCCTGCGACACATAGCCATCTATTAAGAAGATAGCATACGTTATAATATGCACGAATACGGTTTTCTAACAGCAATTCCGAACTGATAGACGGAATTTATGTTGATCTTTCGTTGAGAGAAAATCCCGTATCCGTGAACGGCCCTTTTTACGATTGGATTCATCTCCAATATTCTAATGTTGGACCAGCCCACCTGCTCCAATTCTCAGATTACACAGCCTGCTTGGAGACACTCCGATGACGAAACGCATGACAATCATGCTGCTTGTAACCGCTACCATTCTTGCCCTCATCGCAGGTTGGCTCGTGATGCGGAACATCTTTATCGGCAAGTTTCTGGAGTCCATGCGCTCCACTCCCCAAACTGTTTCCACAATGGTTGCCGGATACGAAGATTGGGAACCAACCATAAACGCCGTTGGCACTCTAAAAGCCCAAAAAGGGACAGATATTACCCCCCAGCTTTCCGGCATTGTGGCAAGTATTTCATTTCAGTCCGACAGTGACGTAAAAGAAGGCGACCTACTCATCAGCCTTGCTGACGAGGATGATGTCGCAAAGCTAAAAGCACTGGATGCTGCAGCAGACCTCGCCCGTCTCAATTTTAAACGCAGCAAGGAACTTGTCCGCAATCGCGCTGTCAGCCAAGCACAGCTAGACAGCGCCACAGCGGACCTCAAAAGCGCCGAAGCGCAGGTTGCAGCTCAACAAGCTCTAGTGGACAAAAAGCAAATCCGTGCACCTTTTGACGGTCATGTCGGCATCCGACTTGTCGACATAGGTCAATTCCTAACTGCCGGCCAAAAAATAACAACGCTGCAGGCACTAGATCCAATCTATGTGGATTTCACATTGCCCCAGCGCGAGGTCAATCTCGTTTCGATCGACCAGCCGGTGAGCATCAAAACCGACGCATGGCCTAATAAAACCTTCACAGGCAAAGTTGTCGCGCTGGATCCCAAGCTTGATCCGGTCACCCGCAATATCGCCGTGCGTGCCGAATTGCCAAATACCGAGCGCAAACTTCTACCCGGTATGTTTGCATCCGTAATAATAACAACCGGCGCGAAGCAAAAAAAGCTGACCCTGCCTCAAACCGCCATAACCTATAATCCTTACGGCGAAACAATCTTCCTTGTTGTCAAAGGCGAGAAGGATGAAGAGGGCAATATGCCTCTGACTGCACAACAGAAATTCGTCAAAACAGGAACCACCCGCGGCGATCAGGTGGCCATTATTGAAGGCGTTATGGAAGGCGACACAATTGTCACATCCGGCCAGCTCAAATTGAAAAATGGAACACCGCTCGTCATTAACAACGATGCGCCTCTTCCAAATGACCCCGCCCCGCAGCCGCAGGACCAATAGGCCCCGATATGAATTTTACAGATATTTTCATTCGCAGGCCTGTCCTCGCGACCGTTATCAGCCTGCTCATCCTCGTGCTCGGTTTGCGCTCGGTCTCACTTCTGCCAGTACTTCAGTACCCTCGCACTGAAAATGCTGTTGTCACGGTTAGCACAACCTATTTCGGCGCCAGCGCCGATCTTATATCCGGCTTCATCACAACGCCGCTGGAAAACTCCATCGCGCAAGCGAATGGTATTGACTACATCAATTCCACAAGTTCGCCAGGCCTCTCAGTCATTCAGGTGCAAATACGCCTGAACTATGACAGCTCAAAGGCGCTCACGGAAATTAATACACGCGTAAACGCGGTGCGAAACCAACTGCCTTCCGAAGCACAAACTCCGGTTATCACGATTGCGGTGGGCGAAACCATCGACAGTATGTATATCGGCTTTTCGTCAGATGTTCTCGCAAACAATCAGATAAGTGACTATTTGCTTCGAGTCGTTGCGCCCAAACTGCAAGCAGTTGACGGTGTACAGCAAGCTGAATTTCTCGGAGAAAAACGCTTTGCACTTCGTGTATGGATGGATCCCGAAAAACTCTCAGCTTATGGCTTGACCGCAACGGATATTCGCACCGCCCTAGCACGCAATAGCTTTCTATCCGCGCTCGGTTCAACCAAGGGCCAGATGGTACAGGTGGACCTCACTGCATCGACGAGTGCAACCTCGCTTGAGGATTTCCGCAATCTGATCGTGAAGACGGCAAACGGTGCATCCATTCGCCTACAAGACGTAGCCAATGTTACTTTGGGTGCCGAAGACTATGAATCATCAGCATTCTTCGACGGAAAACCATCTGTCCAGATCGGTATCAAAGTAGCACCGACTGCCAATCTGCTCGATGTGATGAAACGCGTCCGACAGATTTTTCCTGAAATACAAGCCCAACTCCCCGAAGGCTTGAACGGTGCTATCGCCTATGACGCCACGAAATTCGTCAATAGCTCAATCAATGAAGTCGTACGCACCCTCGTCGAAGCTCTCATCATTGTAACGCTCGTCGTTTTCGCATTTCTCGGATCTCCGCGCTCCGTATTGATCCCCACTTTAGCGATCCCGCTATCACTGATCGGTGCCTTTACCTTCATGGTTCTTTTCGGGTTCTCGATCAACTTGCTAACATTGCTCGCACTCGTTCTTTCCATCGGCCTTGTTGTCGACGATGCAATTATTGTCGTTGAAAATGTAAATCGACATCTGGAGGAAGGGGAAACACCAACACAAGCGGCCATACTGGCTGCGAGAGAACTTGCCGGCCCGATTATCACCATGACAATCGTTCTGATCGCCGTTTATATCCCCATCGGATTCATGGGCGGTCTAACTGGTGCGCTGTTTACCGAATTTGCTTTCACGCTTGTCGGTGCAGTAACAATTTCAGCGATCGTAGCCCTTACCCTGTCGCCCATGATGTGCGCCCGTTTTCTGAAGCCACACAATGATCCAAACACAAGCAACTGGGAAAAACAGACAGTCGAATTTATAGATGATCGTTTCGAGCGTCTTCGGAAAGGCTACGTGCGGATGCTGCATTCAAGCCTCAATGAGATTCCTGTGGTTGCAGTGTTCGCCTGCATCGTTATCGTCAGCATCTATTTCTTTTACACATTCTCTAAGAACGAGCTGGCTCCGGACGAAGACCAAGGCATCGTAATCGGCTTTATCACCTCCGCCCCCAATGCCACGATGCAGCAAAAACAGATCACAAGCGCAAAAGTGTTCAACATCTATGCAACGCACCCTGAGATGGATCACGTATTTCAGGCTGTCACCCCATCGCAATCTATTGCCGGTCTTGTGATGACACCTTGGGACGAGCGTTCAGTAAGCTCCTCCGAGCTACAACAGAGCCTACAACAAGAACTCAGCAAAATTCCGGAAGCACGTGTAGTAATGTTCCAGCCACCCGCCCTGCCCGGCGCCAGTGGCCTACCGATTTCATTGGTTATCCAGACAACCGAACCATTTGAACAGCTCTATGAAGTATCCCAAGCTGTGCTTGCTGAAGCCCAGAAAAGCGGAAACTTTGTCTTTATTGACACCGATCTGAAATTCGACAAACCCCAAACAGAGCTGATCATCGACCGTGATAAGGTTGCCCAAATGGGCCTGACAATGAACGATGTCGGAGCGGCAATGTCGTCCATGCTCGGCGGCGGCTATGTCAACTATTTCAGCCTTGCCGGCCGTTCCTACAAAGTCATCCCACAGGTTCAACAAAAGTATCGCCTGAATGTCGATCAATTGGAAAACTACTACATTCAAACGACTTCGGGCGCGTCAATCCCTCTTTCTACTGTCGCCCATTTCGAAACAAAAACAGTGCCAGAGACTCTGAATCACTTTCAGCAGCTAAATTCCGCAACCATCTCCGGCGTGGCCACTCCTGGTGTCACCACCGGTGACGCACTGAATCATCTGACCGAAATTGCCAAGAAGATTCTGCCGCCGGGATATTCGATTGATTACTCCGGTCCTTCGCGTCAGTTCACGCAGGAATCCAGTGCCATTGTTGTCACGTTTTTCTTCGCACTCGTGATCATCTTTCTCGCACTGGCAGCCCAGTTTGAAAGCTTTCGCGACCCGATCATCATTCTTGTCACCGTACCCATGTCTATCTGCGGTGCATTGATTTTCATTGTCGCAGGCATTGGTGGCGCAAGCCTGAATATTTACACACAGGTAGGTCTGGTGACGTTGATTGGCCTGATCAGTAAACACGGCATCCTAATTGTCGAGTTTGCCAATACCCTTCAAGAAGAAGGCATGAGCAAACGAGAAGCAATTGAGGAAGCCACAAGTATCCGCCTCCGTCCGATCCTGATGACTACGGCGGCTATGGTGCTTGGCGTTCTCCCCCTGATCCTCGCCAGCGGTGCGGGTGCGGCTTCTCGCTTCAACCTAGGCCTTGTGATTGCAACAGGCTTGGCCATAGGCACGCTCTTCACACTGTTTGTCGTACCTGCGATGTACATGATGCTTGCCGAAGATCACCACGCAAGCAGCGATGACGCCGCCGACGATGAAAGTACTCTCTCAAAGGCTTAATTCGGACATGCCGCCACGGACAAGGTTTTCCGTGGCGGCATATAATTTTCTCAGCTGAAGCACCTATGCCGTTACGTCAACTACGCACAGCCCCAAACTAGTGGATGCAGACGCTTCACATGTCAGGTACTTACCGACCGACACTAGTTAGTGAGAAACTTACAGATCACCCAAGTCTGTCCAGCCATAGAGCAAAAAAGGGGTTAGACATCATGAACAGTGCTGTATCGGAAGACGCTGTATCCATTGGTAAGCGTGTGGAAGATTTTGTTCGCAATACTGTCGCCATGTACGAGAAGGACCCACGCTGCGGTTCACATGGACCTTCAGAAGAACTTGTGAATGAATTGCGAGAAAAAGCCCGAGCAGCCAACGTTATGACCCCACATATCCGCAAAGACGGGTCACATTTCAATCAGCTCGACACCGCATTCATTCTCAAAAAATCAGGTCTCTCACCTCTCGGCCCCGTGGCATGCAACACCATGGCACCTGATGAAGGCAACATGTTCCTGATCGGCAAAGCTGGCAGTTCTGAACAAAAGGCACGCTTTCTGGAACCACTAGTGAGTGGAGCCGCTCGATCAGCATTCTTCATGACAGAACCTGCAGGCGAAGGTGGTGCCGGCTCCGACCCCTCCATGATGAAAACGGAAGCTGTTCTTGACGGCAATCACTGGGTCATCAATGGCCGGAAGACCTTCATCACCGGCGCAGTCGGGGCTAAAGTCGGCATCATCATGGCGAACTCGACAGAAGGCGCTTGCATGTTTCTCGTCGATTTGCCTGATCCTGCAATCAAAATCGATCGCGTCCTCGAAACCATCGATAGCTCCATGCCAGGCGGCCATGCCGAAGTTACAATCGAAAACCTGCGTGTACCAGCCGACCAGATGCTCGGACAACCCGGTCAGGGTTTTCGCTTTGCACAAATTCGTCTCGCCCCTGCACGACTATCACACTGTATGCGCTGGCACGGAGTAGCAACCCGCGCACAAGAAATCGCCACAGCCTATGCCTGCCAGCGTCAGGCCTTCGGCAAATTGTTGATCGATCACGAAGGTGTCGGTTTTATGCTGGCTGACAACCAGATCGACCTGAAGCAATCCGAACTGATGATCGACTGGTGCGCAAATGCACTCGACAATGGCGGTGATGGCAATGTCGAAAGCTCAATGACAAAAGTATCGGTCTCCGAAGCTTTGTTCCGCGTAGCGGATCGCTGTGTTCAGGTGATGGGCGGCATGGGTGTTTCTCAAGACACAATCGTGGAACAACTATTCCGCGAAATCCGTGCCTTCCGCATCTATGACGGCCCGACAGAAGTCCACAAATGGTCTCTTGCCAAAAAAATCAAAAAGCAAGCGCTCTCGGACTCAAAATGACTTCATCTGGTCGCGCCCTTTGCCTAAAAATTCAGGCGAGGGGCGACTGGAGAGAAAACGATACCCCCATCCGTACCCCAATTTTCGTGGATAGGTATGGAAACGAGTGGAGACCAGTGGAAAATGAAAACCTTAAAAATGGCTGAATAGCAAGGTTTTCAGCGCATATCAGACACCTATGGAAAGGTATCTGGCGGAGACGGAGGCCGCCGAACTATCGTTTTTCGACGTTCGCCTCTATCCACAGAAAATCAATTAAGCGCAGCAATATAAGGCTTTTACTTCCATCACTGGATTCCTATGTTCATTGAAGTCTGCCACAATCCACGTTTAGAAGTGGGGCAGAAAGTGGGGCAGAAGGAAACCAGCCATGGCGCGACAAGTCGGACTCCTCAACGCTAGAAAAGTCGAAACCCTGACGAACTCGGGGCGCTATGCAGACGGCGGAAACCTCTACCTTCTGATTTCAGACAATGGTGGCAAGCGTTGGTTGTTCATCTACACAACGAACGGCAAGCGCCGTGAAATGGGGCTAGGTAGCGCAGCCAAGGGGCAGGTATCACTCGCAGATGCACGCAAGGCCGCAGAGGAGGCCCGCAAGAACCTGAGTGCTGGCATGGACCCACTGGCAGCAAAGGAAGCCCGTCGCCAATCGGCGCGCGCCGTTCCCGCCTTTGGCAAATTCGCAGATGAATACCTTGCGAGCCACAAGACGAAATTCAGAAATGAGAAACACATTGCCCAGTGGAAAATGACGCTGGAAACTTATTGTCAGCCCATCCGCTCCAAACCCATCGATGCAATCGACACAGAGGCCGTCCTGAGCGTCCTCCAGCCGATATGGAGCAAGATACCGGAAACCGCCTCTAGGCTCCGTGGGCGGATCGAAAACGTCCTAGATGCCGCCAAGGCCATGGGCTACCTGCAAATTGAAAATCCAGCCCGCTGGAAGGGCCACCTTAAAACCCTGCTCCCTGCCCGTCAGCGACTTACCCGAGGCCATCACGCAGCCCTGCCCTATGACGCCCTTCCCGACTTCATGACCGCTCTACGGGCGAGAGAATCCAGCGCGGCGCGAGCACTGGAACTCGCTATTCTGACCGCCACCCGAAGCGCCGAAGTCCTCAACGCCAAATGGGGCGAGTTTGATTTGGCCAAGAATGTTTGGACCATTCCCGCCGAACGTATGAAGGCGGGCCATGAACACCGCATCCCGCTTTCACCACGCGCCGTCACGTTGCTAGAAGGGCTGAACAGGCTTCCCAACAATGACCATGTCTTTCCCGGCAATGGCAAAGGCAAGCCGTTATCCAACATGGCCATGACAATGCAACTCCGGCGCTCGAAGCGCACGGACATAACCGTTCATGGCTTCCGCTCTACCTTCCGCGACTGGGCAAGCGAGCAAACCTCGTTCCCGCATGAAACTTGCGAGCACGCGCTGGCGCATAGGATTTCAGACAAGGCGGAGGCCGCTTATCGACGGGGCGATCAATTTGAGAAGCGCCGCAAGCTTATGGACGCTTGGGCAGCATATTGTGAACCACGTCAAACATCTAAAGTCGTTATTCTAGAGAGGAAAAGATAGCTATGCCCGCTAGAAAAGGCCGCGCAACACCGTCAGTCGGCAATACGAATGGCCATACCGATTGGGATTCCATTATTACATGCATCAACGAAATCGAAGCCGGGGCAGACGATGTGCCTGCTGAAAAGTATCTGAAATATAACCAGATGAAGCGTATTATCCGCCGCACTGGCAACTATCACAGACATCCGACGCGCGATGGTGTTATCGCAATCGCCAAGACTTTTGATTTAAGTCTGAGAAAAGTAAAAACGTTGTATGTCAAAACTTTTGAACTAGAAACCCGATACCAACTCAGCCACTACCTAGACAGTGCGCCTGCCCCTAAAGCGACAGCAAAAATACTTAGAAGCAGAAAAAAAGCATTAGGTATCATCTCAACTTTCTATTCTGAACCTACCCCAAAGGTGCATCTAGCGCTGAACTCAATCAAATATGCAGCGACAACGTGGGCGGCGAAACAAACACCTGAGACTATCGAACAATATGGGTTCGAAAAAATAAAGATAGATGATGACCGATTCAACTACGGCGCAGACGTCGTCGTACATAACTGGTTTGCAGTTGCGCCGCTCATGCTGCGTTTTGTTGAAGAAGCAATTGAACGATTGGACGAAATGTCAAGGGAGCCAAATCCCTTTGAAGGCGACACGAGTGCCATCGTTACGCTGGTTGGTGGAGACCTCCCCAAACTCTACGAAGACATTTTCGGAGAGGAATATGGAGACTCATATGATGCATACGTTGGCTCATCAAGGAGCAGCAAAAAGGTGAATTTTCTAAATGAGGTCCTCAAATTATTGAATTTGCTCGCTCTGAAACCAGACACCATCAAGTCATATCGCACCCGCTTCAAGGCCGTTCAAGGTGATGGTGCAACGGGCGTCTAAAATAACCTCACTTGCACCATTATCGCTCACCGTCACAAATTTCCACTCTTAGTCCACAGGTTCTTGCGTTGGTGCAAGGGCGAATCAATGGACGAAGCAATGACCGAACCTCTCGCAGTTCCAATCACCGAAGCCGCCCGTCTAGGCGGTATCGGCAGATCAACGATCTACGCTGAAATTTCCAAAGGTAATTTGAAGATCCGCAAAGTGGGACGTCGCACCATAGTGGCGATGGAGGACTTGCGCGCATGGCTCGCTTCGAAAGAGGAGAGCGCCGCCTAATGACAAATACAAATCAACCCGGCGCGCTGGAAAGCGCTAACCGGGCTGAATGTTCTTTGCTCTTCGACAAGCAAAACATTCATATAGCACCTACAACCGTCAGACAAGACCACCTTCTGAGCGGATATCGCCTAGACCGGTGGCTGAACGTCTCCCCGATATGGGAGGGACAACATGACTAAACAACTTCATGTAGTCGGCAGAATCCTTCCTGACGGACAAACCTTTACAGTCAAAGGCCGCAACGCTTGGGCCCTGCTTGAACTGATAAAGGCAGGCACACAGGGGGTGACACCCATCGACAATCCTGGCCCCCGTTGGTCGGCCTATGTGTTCAAACTCAAGCGAGAAAATCACCTCAGCATTGAGACACGCCACGAAGGCCATCGCGGGGCATTTCCCGGCACGCACGCTCGCTATGTGCTTGTGAGCAACGTGGAGATTGTCAGCCGCTCTGATAGCGCATCACAAGCAGCGGCTTGAGAACTAAGGGCGGGGCTTCGGTCCCGCCTTTCCCTCAACGGTTTTCACACTGGATGCAGGATTCAAAATGGCTAGCCACAATAAAAAGGGCCGCTCTAAAAGACCAATGCGTGACTTCATCGCCCTTGAAGGATACATGCTCAATTCACCCGCTTGGCGCTCACTCTCGCTCAATGCCCGCTGCGCATTTCTCGAATTGCTTTCAATCTACAATGGCCGCAATAACGGACGCATAGCGCTATCCGCGCGCTCACTGGCAGACCGGCTTCCCATATCACGCGCCACCGCCGCCCGTGCGTTCAATGAACTGGAGTCTAAGGGCTTCATCGAGGCCGTTCGAAAATGCGCTTTCAACATCAAATCAGGGCAGGCGCGCGCAACAGAGTGGCGGCTCACAATCCACTTTTGCGACGTTACAAACGAACGTCCTTCCAAGAGATTCATGCACTGGCAGGCAGGAAAATTTCATTTAGCGGCTTCATGTGAGAGCCAAAGTGGCTTCACCAGAGAGCCACAAACACTCACCGCGCAATAATATTGCTGGAAACTGGCTCTCGCATGAAACCGATTGGACGTAGGCGGACAAACTATCGGCTTCACCAGAGAGCCCCTTATATATTCTACCATAGGTATTTCTCAATGAAGGCGAGCGGTGCCGAGATATGATAAGCCTACTTAGGAAGGCATTTGAAAATCACTTGGTTGCTCTGTGGCGTCCACATTTGCACTCCACTGGAGCTAGAACTTTGGACTTCGATTTCTTTGCCCTGTGTGGCGCAGAAACTGCTAGCTGCTCTGATGCTCTCTGCCAGCAACTCCGCATCACTTGAGAAGCCGCCCCTCGCACCTAGTCCAATCATATATGTGTCTTTCCCGACTGACACAGGGGCGGTCAACGACACGCAGCCCACTAGAATTATTGAACCAGCAGCAGCAAATGCCACTTTCAAAGTGCCAGAAAATTCACAACAGACCGAGAGCACCCCTCGAACATTCTCGCGCACCATTTTCCTGCCCTTTGCTGCACTTCCAACTATGTGTCTTCGACTATGGAGCCTGTAATGACAGCAAACAATTCGAAAAGAGAAGTGGCGCAGCCCACCGGCAAAACATTTCCACGAAAATCTATTCTGGTTGAGTGCGGTAAGACTGATGACGACAACGCGCGCAGATATGCGGCGGCGATTATCTCACCTGAGCTGACCGCTTTTCGTGTCATTTCGGAAGTGGAGCGCAAAACAGGGCTTGGGGACGAACTCGACACCCCCGCTTTGATGGAACAATTGGAGAGCCAAGCAAAAGCAATCCAGAATGGTGATATGGCCCACGCGGAGGCGATGCTTATGGGTCAAGCCACCACACTCCAAAGCCTTTTTGGGCGGCTAGCTCAACGAGGAATGAGCTGCGAAGGCATAACAGCATTTGAGGCGAATATGCGAATGGCCCTGCGCGCTCAATCCCAATGTCGTGCCACACTGGAAACACTGTCTCACATAAAAAATCCGCCGATTTACACAACGCAGGTGAACGCGACTACTGGCCCGCAGCAAGTCAACAATGGCGGGGCGATACCGAAGCAGACTGAAGAAAACAAATTCGAGCAAACCCAACTATTGGAGGCATCCAATGACGAATGGATGGACACCGGAGCGACGGGCAAAACAAGCGCAGGCAATAAAGCGCTGGAAGCCATGGGAGAAATCGACGGGGCCAAGGACGGCAGAAGGTAAGGCGCGGTCCGCAATGCGCGGAAATAAAGGCGGCGAACGCCTGTCACTCTCAATATTGGCCAATGTTCTGCGGCAAATTCAGATTTAGTTATCAGGTTGCCCGGCTATTTTTGATTCTAACGATGCAAGGGCTTCTTCTATTACCCCTATAGCGTTGTTTCAATAGCCCAATGCCTCCTCCGCGGAGCTTCGGATAATCTTGAAATCGCCCTTCCGAGGAGCGCGTGACGCAATCGCACGCATACTTTTTATTTCTGTGCGCAACCTCTCAAGCGAAAGATATGTGTTGCTTACATCATCATTGCTATTCTGAAGGTGGAAGTTGCGCATCGCCTCCATGACTGTTGACAGATGCATGCCGAGGACAGGCGCATTCCAATCTTGTTCTCTAGGAATGTAGTTCCCAAGCGAAGGCTCGCCCCCCGATTCAATAAATTCGTTTTCAACAATCTGGCAGTCGTGAATTAGGTTATCTAATTTGATTCTCAAGACGCGCAGCTCAAACTTGACCGCAAGTAGCGCCGATTGCATGGCCCTTAAATGAAGTCGATCATCGCGATTTCGTTCAAGATGTGCGTTGAACATTGCGCCAGCGAGCAAGGCGCAAAATCCCACAACGGCTCCAAAGTATTGACCTCTACCTGCGCCATCCAGTGCGAACCAAGGTATTGATATTACAAAGATGCCGAGGACGACGATTGTAAAAAACCAAAATGATGTTACCGGATGGTCGTTTATCAATTTATTCATAGCGCTATTCCGTTGATGCCCCGCCAACGCCCGATTGAGCGTACAGCAAGCCCAATCTCTACGAACGCGTTCCAAAATTGTCCTTCTTAGCGGATAGTCTACAGAAGTAACATTTACTCGACGTCACTTTGTTCAGATGGTTCACTAAAGCGCTTTTCTAAATCTTTGAGTGGCAAACTAATCATGAAATAAGAGACAAAAAGCGCGGCGCCAAAAGCGTAATATGCGCCCCCTTCCGTCCCCGTAGCCGTAAAAATTAAATAGAAGATATACCCGGATACTAGGGACACGGTTATCCCGACGGCAGTGAGCATGATATTGACCTTACCTTCCATTCGAGTAAGGCGCCTTGCAAGGTCCGCTTCCATTTTTAATCTCCTGATCTGAGCCCTATGGAATCCTAGTAGACTAGGCGCAATTAGCCAATCCGGAGGAAATGAAGATGCTCATAATCTATGTATTTGCACTGATCGGCATTTTCCGGTTTCGAGAGCGTAAATATTGGAATTGGCTTGGAATCTTGTTCGCATGGATGCTCCTGAACAGTCTTCTATTTTCCGGTGGTGGCACACTCGAAAATCCAACCGGCGATGGCCTTATCACGCGTCAAATTCGTCTGGCGGCAAATGATGGCCCCGGCATGGGTATTTTTGCCATCGTGTTCTTGGTCGTTTATTGGGGTGTTGCACTCTCTATCATTAGAAAACTATATTTAGTCAGTAAGCAAATTATTCAAGACCGCTCACAAATTGGGAAAAGTTCCGATAACAAAATTTCGACTGGTCGCAAATTTGCGGAAGCAGGAGCCTTAACATTTGTTGCGGCAGCTTACATCTACATAGCGTTCATTGGGTCTTTTGAAGATTTGCGAGGGAAATCTCAGGAGAGCGTTTCGCAACGGTCGGGCGACGATGCCGTTGACGGCATTGCGCGGGAGTTGTCTAGGGCTGCTGACAAGCTAAATAGCAACACCCCGCAAAAACTCGATCCGATAACAACCCTCACTAGTGTGACGGCAGAAGGGCGTGTTCTCATTTATCACTACAAATTGTCTCGGATGGACGGAACCGACAATGAATTGCGCGCCTTCGTTCGGGACAACGCGGTAACCGCAGCATGCAAGAACGCCGACATGCATGAAATGATGAAAGATTACGGCATCACATATCGCTACAGCTACCTCATTCCAAATGCCAGTTCGCCCATTTATATTGATGCCACATATGAGGAATGCCAGTCGCTTGGCCGAAGCTGATTATTGGCCTTCATATAAGTTAAGTTGGCGCTTCTTGTTGCATGGAATAGTCAGCAACCTAGCGACCATCATGCCACTCTTTTTCTGAGGAAGTTATTCGGCCGCACAGTCTCCAAAAAGAACTTGCCTAGCATGGCTTGGCGGCAGCGTTGCCGCCGGAGATGAAAGGGCTGAGCGTGCAGTAATTATCTCGTTTGGTTGTGCATGAATCGAAATAGAAAGGTACGTGTCGCCCCAAGTGGCCTCGATCCACTTTGAGTAGGCGTCTTCCGTCCGCGAGGCCTGTAAGTGAACTTTGATTGGCGGTCCTTCGTTGCCATCTGAATCGCTCAGCGTGACAATTTGCTCTGACAGGTCAACACGGAAACTGCCTAGTCCAATCTCTATCAGTGGCCCAGCGTGGCCATCGCTGCTTATGACAGTCATAGTCTTATTCGTGCAATGGAGTGTGTAGAATTGCCCCGCGAACGTTAGGTCTGGAACCGGTATTTCTTTAAGGAACGGCGCATATGCAGGCGACGAGGCAACGACCACCAAAAGAACCGTTGCTCCACAAATGCTCGCCCTGAATATTCGTTTCATCCTTCGTGTTTCTCCAGAGATGAAGACAATATTTGCATAGCAGACCACAGAAGGCCTGCGGTTTTTAGAATACATGGGCAAACTAATTCCGCTCGAGCCATTCTCGGTCATTCGGAATGACAACGCTCCTTCCTCGCATCCCGCAACGACGGCAGCAAAGTCGGGGCACATCTCAACGAAGCTCAACGCACCGTATCTGTAGGCGGTATCGCGCGGGTCCATCCGCTCCGCATGCCCGCACGCCAAGCAAAACAGCCACAACATGCGGCGCGCAACGACCGCATCCCTCAAACTGACAATTGGTCCCCGATGAAATTTGGCCATGAGAACAAAATAAGAACTCTATGAATTGAGAGTCCAGAGCCAGAAATCGGGATTTCCAAATATCTTGGGGACAAATCCACATGAAGTGGGGCACAAAGTGGGGCAGCGCGAAAGCATGCTCCATTTTTTCTTTTAATATCAATAGGTTATTAGATAAATTTGGCGGAGACGGAGGGATTCGAACCCTCGATACACCTTGACAGCGTATAACGGTTTAGCAAACCGTCGCCTTCAGCCACTCGGCCACGTCTCCGTGCCCTGTGTATGCCCAAGATTACGGCCCGCATCAAGTCCGAACTCGGGCAAACTCAGCCTGTATTTACGTTTTTCTTAGTCGTGGTAGCGAATTAGACCTTCCTGAGCAACAGAAGCGACCAAACGACCATCGCGGGAGTAAAGACTGCCACGATTGAAGCCCCTGGCCCCAGAAGCACTTGGACTATCCATGGCATAAAGCATCCACTCATCTGCCTTGAAAGGCTCGTGAAACCACATTGCATGGTCAAGGCTGGCGGACTGCAACTTGCCGGAAATCCAGCTCACACCATGCGGACGCACACATGTATCCAACAAGGTCATATCGGAAGCATAAGCCAGAATACTCTGGTTCAGCGCGATATTTCCCTCATCAATAGCTTTACGCGCCCGGATCCAGACATAGTGGTCGCCCTGCATCGGTTCGGGATTGATATATTTCTGTGGGTTTACCGGCCTGATCTCCACAGGTCGCGGACGCGCGAAATGCTTGGCAATGCTTTCAGGTAGTTTGCCTGCCACCTCTTCACGCAATTCGCGCTCACTCGGCAAGTCTTCCGGCATGGGAACATCTGGCATTTTCGCCTGATGCACAAAACCCTTTTCCGGCACCTGAAATGAGGCGGCCAGATTGAAAATCTGCTTACCATGCTGAATGGCGACGACGCGGCGCGTCGTAAAACTTTTGCCGTCGCGCGAACGATCTACTTCATAAACAATTGGAACTTTTGGATCGCCAGGCCGAATAAAATAGGCATGCAATGAATGGCATACCCGGCCTTCTACCGTGCGATAAGCAGCTACAAGAGCCTGCCCAATCACCTGTCCGCCAAACACACGCTGCCAACTCACATCAGGGCTGTGACCACGGAACAGGTTTTCCTCAATTTTTTCGAGGTCAAGTATTTGAATCAGGTCTTCAACAGCATCAGTCATCGGGGGGAATCCTCTCAATTCGCGCCTGCAACATAGGCGCTCATTGGGATTCTGTCACCCTACCCCGAAACCCGAGATAGCAGATCAATCACCACGGTTTAATGGGCAGCAAGCCATTCACGCGCTTGACGCTGAGCCTCAGCCACTTCGGCAGGCGCCATTTCAAGTGCCAGCTCTGCGCGGCATTGCTTTGCCGCTGCGCTTCCACGAACAGCAGCAAGATTGAACCATTTATGTGCAACAACCAGGTCCACCTCGACACCGCGCCCTGTCGAATAGATCAATCCAAGATCATAAAGCGCGTCACAAGTGCTCCCTTCGGCCGCCAACTCGAATTTCTCGAGCGTTTCTATCTGCACGCGAGCCATAGGCCCATCTCCTCAAATCGTGGTCCGTCCGCACTCAGCATGAACCGGTCCACTTGCCCAACCTGCAAGGTCACCCTTGCCCGGATATGAGGATTCCATTGACCTACTAAAAAAAAGGTTAATAACGGAGAAAGCATATTTAACCTCCCCATCTGACTGATAAACGGCAGAAGAAAAAACAAGCTATTTCAAAGACTTCGACAAAAAGACCAACGAAAAAAAATTGACTCAAATTTTCGGAATTTACGTGCCACCTGAACTAATGAGCAAGATCAAACGGCAGCAAACTACCCACGTAATTTAGCAGCTTCGGCGACACCCCCCAAATTTTGCGAAAACTACGATTTCAAACGTGAAGTAAAACTAAGAATAAGCCACATTCTCCGCAATAGAGTGGTCACCGCCTCCAAAAATCACATACTGCGATCAATCAATAGGTCGCGGTTACTTCAATGTGATGATGGCGATGTCGCTTACAGACATAAGGATCAAGCAAGTAAGTGCCGGCAGGCAGTGACATACCAACGGCATCCTGCGGGTTCAGAAAACTAGCCACCTGGACCCCCGCTTCTGTCTTGATATCAAAACCGTAAGTGCCATCCATTACGCGAGTGATCTTTCCATCTTTCGGCAAAACCAGTTTGTTGCCCCACTCGTCTTTGGTATGAAATTTATCATTCATAATGACAGTGCCAGTTGCGCGCGCATCACCTGCAAAAGATGCCGTCGATAGAACCAATCCAAAGCTCAAAAAGGTTGCCCAAACAACGCAGGAAAAACCTGTTACACGAATGGTCGTCATACCGAACTCCCTGTTTTGTACCCGCGAACGCCAAAAAACGTTCAGCGCGCCCAGTTTCCTAGGCGCGCTGAAGTCTATCAAGGTCCGGGCGGCGCGTTAAGCCCCGCAATACCCCGTCCCGTTTATTGTGCGCGTTGCCCGAAAAGGATAAGACGAGCCTTTTCGGCGTCCTTGGTTTTGTCCCCGAGTGTTCCCTTGCGCAAATCGCGTCCAAGGGCAAATCCTCTCTGAACTGCCGGACGGGCACTGACCCGCTCGAACCAGTCTTTGAGGTAGGGAAAGTCTATGATCTGCTGACCTTGGTTCTTGTATGGAACAATCCAACCCCAGCAAGCCATGTCCGCAATTGAATATCGACCTCCAAGATATTCCCGATCTTTCAGGCGCGTGTTCATAACGCCATAAAGCCGGTTAACCTCATTGGTATAACGATCAATTGCATAGGGTATTTTCTTCTGAGCATATTGGCGAAAATGATGAGCTTGTCCGGCCATAGGACCGAGCCCAGCCATCTGCCAGAACAACCATTGATCTACTTCCACTCTCTGCCGTTCTGAATGGGGATAAAACCTCCCCGTTTTCCGACCGAGATACTGAAGAATGGCCCCCGACTCGAAAATCGAAATCGGTTTTCCCCCTGGACCATTCGGATCAACAATTGCTGGCATCCGGTTGTTCGGCGCAATCTTCAGAAAAGACGGCTCGAACTGTTCACCCGCACCGATATTCACCGGCCTTGCCACATAGGGCAGACCGCACTCTTCCAGCATGATTGAAACTTTCCAGCCATTAGGAGTCGGCCAGTAAAAGAGTTCGATCAGCTTAGCTTTACCCGACCGCGCCCTAGCGGATGCGGCAGGTAACACTTTAGTCGAAGAGCGCGAGGCCGCCGCAGAACCTGCGGCAGGCCGGCGAGTAGCGCTCATTTTTATTTCTTTGCCGCCGGTTTACGACGAGCGGCAGGCTTTTTTGCAGCAACTTTGCGTACAGCAGGCTTCTTAGCCGCTGTCTTCTTGGCTGCCGGCTTACGAGCCGCAGGCTTCTTAACCGCAGCCTTCTTAGCAGCAGGCTTTTTGACCGCAGCTTTCTTTGCTGCTGGCTTCTTAACTGCTGCCTTTTTTGCGGCTGGCTTCTTCACCGCTGCCTTTTTGGCTGCGGGCTTCTTCACTGCAGCTTTTTTAACAGCAGGCTTCTTCACCGCTGTCTTCTTGGCTGCAGGCTTCTTAGCAACGGGCTTCTTCTTAGCCGCTGTTGTCTTGGCGACAGCTTTTTTCACTGTCGTTTTTTTCGCTGCCGGTTTCTTGGCGGCGGGCTTCTTCACTGCTGCCTTTTTGGCGGCAGGTTTCGCTTTTGCTTTCGTAGCCATGTTTTCTCTAGCTCCTGATGTGCCGTTATTGTCCGGCGACAATCCATTGACTCGCAACGCACACACTGCACGCGCCCAAGTACCCCTTGGACGCATCAAATAATATGAGCGCCCCCGATCACCTCTGCAACACACTGTTGCAAATTTGTGCAAGCGGAGGCAGCCCACTCTCCGGGGAAAGTGGTTTACAAATCGTTCATCAGAGAGGTAGATTTTTTAATCAGTCATCGGACAATAGGCCTAACTTAGACCTCAGAATTTCATTGACCGCTTGCGGATTAGCCTTGCCAGACGTGGATTTCATGACTTGTCCGACGAACCAGCCTGCTAATGCAGGCTTTTCTTTCGCTTGCGCAACTTTATCTGGATTTGCTTCCATGATCGCGTCAACGGCAGCTTCGATAGCGCCTGTATCAGTCACCTGACGCAACCCCTCATTCTCAACGATTTCAGCGGGGTCACGACCCGTTTTGTACATCGAATCAAAAACGTCCTTCGCGATTCGACCCGAGATCGTGCCATCCGTGATGAGATCAACAAGCTCTCCGAGCTGTCTGGGAGCAATCGGAGAGGTCTCAATTGTGTGCCCTTCACGGTTCAGCGCACCAAACAAATCACTCGTCAGCCAGTTCACAGCAAGCTTGCCATCGCGCTTGCCGGAACCACTTTTCATTACCTCTTCATAGAAGTCCGCGGTAGCAGGATCACCTATCAAGACAGTCGCATCATAGGCTGACAGAGCATACTCCGACATAAGACGCGCCTTCTTATCGTCGGGAAGTTCCGGCAAATTTGCTGCAATGCGGTCCACTTCAGCTTGATCCAGAACCAAAGGAAGCAAATCCGGGTCAGGGAAATAACGATAGTCATGCGCCTCTTCTTTGGAACGCATAGAACGTGTTTCGCCAGCCTTCGGGTCAAAAAGACGCGTCTCCTGCGAGATCGTACCGCCCTCTTCAAGGATTTCGATCTGACGACGCGCCTCATACTCAATAGCCTGACCAATGAAGCGGATTGAGTTTACGTTCTTGATTTCGCAGCGTGTGCCCAGCGGGGCGCCGGGGCGGCGGACAGAAACATTAACGTCAGCCCGTAGCGAACCCTCCTCCATATTGCCGTCACAAGTACCGAGGTAACGAAGTATGGTACGAAGCTTAGTTACATAAGCACGTGCTTCGTCCGATGAACGCATGTCAGGTTTTGAAACAATCTCCATCAACGCGACGCCGGAACGGTTAAGATCCACATGACTGAATCCCGGTGCCAAATCGTGCACACTCTTGCCAGCATCCTGCTCCATATGCAGTCGCTCAATGCCAACAGACACCGACCGGCCACCGGCCAGATCGATAATCACTTCGCCTTCGCCGACAATCGGATCCTTGAACTGCGATATCTGATAACCCTGAGGTAGATCAGGGTAGAAGTAGTTCTTTCGATCAAAAACCGACCGCAGATTAATCTTTGCGCGCAGGCCGAGACCCGTTTTAACCGCCTGCTCTACGCAATAACGGTTGATGACAGGCAACATACCCGGCATTGCCGCATCAACGAGACTGACCTGTGTATTCGGCTCTGCACCAAACGCGGTCGACGAACCGGAGAAAAGTTTGGCATTGGAAGTAATCTGGGCATGAACTTCGAGGCCGAGAATGATTTCCCAGTCACCCGTTGCACCTTTGATCAGATCTTCATCCCGAGGATCACGATGCTGCATACTAAAAGTCATGGTCATGCCTTCCACCAGGTCGTCGGTTCGGCTTTGAACTGGGCCGCTTCTTCCAGTGCATAAGCAACTCGTAACAAAGTCTCTTCATCAAACGTCTTGCCGATGAGTTGAAGCCCGAGGGGCAACCCTTCGCTGGAAAGACCTGCAGGAACAGAAATGCCCGGCAATCCGGCCAGATTAACCGTTACCGTAAACACGTCATTGAGATACATGGACAGAGGATCGTTCGATTTTTCGCCGATACCGAATGCAGCCGATGGTGCCGTCGGCGTCAGAAGCACATCACAAGACTTGTAAGCCTCCGCGAAATCGCGTGCGATAAGGGTCCTGACCTGCTGTGCCTTCAGATAATAGGCATCATAATAACCTGCCGACAGCACATAGGTGCCAATAAGTACACGGCGTCGTACTTCCGCACCAAATCCGGCTGCGCGGCTCTTCTCATACATATCTGTAATGTCACTGCCTGCGACGCGCAGCCCGTAACGCACGCCATCATAGCGTGCAAGATTGGAAGAAGCTTCCGCAGGTGCAACGATATAATAGGTCGGAAGCGCATACTTGGTATTGGGCAGGCTAACATCGACAATCTCTGCGCCTGCGGCTTTCAGCCACTCGATGCCTTGTGTCCATAACGCATCGATCTCAGCAGGCATGCCATCAACCCGATATTCCTTGGGAATACCGACACGCAGTCCCTTTATGCTCTGCCCCAGAACAGCTTCATAGTTGGGCACGGGACGATCGACACTTGTGCTGTCCTTCTCGTCGTAGCCCGCCATGGACCCCAGCATAATTGCCGCATCGCGTACGTCTCTGGTGATCGGGCCTGCCTGATCCAAAGACGATGCGAAAGCGACAACGCCCCATCGTGAACAACGACCATAGGTCGGCTTGATCCCAACAGTCCCCGTGAATGCCGCCGGCTGGCGGATCGACCCGCCAGTATCGGTTGCCGTGGCAGCAAGGCAGAGCTTCGCGGCAACGGCGGATGATGAACCGCCAGAGGAACCGCCTGGCACCAACTTGGTGTCGTCACCATTATTGCGACGCCATGGATTGATTACAGGGCCATAATAACTTGTCTCATTCGAGGAGCCCATTGCGAATTCGTCATTGTTGAGCTTGCCCAACATGACGGCACCGTCACGCCACAAATTCTCGGTTACGGTGGACTCATAAGGCGGGACAAACCCATCAAGAATATGACTGCAAGCCGTAGTCAACACACCCTTGGTCGCAAATAAATCCTTGATACCCAGCGGCAGACCTTCCAGCGCCCCGCCCTCGCCCTTGGCAAGTTTCACGTCAGACGCCTTGGCCATTTCGATAGCCTTGTCCGACACGACTGTCACATAGGCATTCAGTGCGGCGCTTTTCTCCACGGCCTCCAGATAGGCTTTGGTCAATTCCACCGATGTGATGTCTTTGGCTTTCAGTGCGTCTCGCGCACTCGCCAATGTAAGCTTTGTTAGATCACTCATTATTCAACCACCCTCGGCACAACAAAGAACCCGTCATCGGATTCTGGCGCATTCATCGTCACGTCTTTCTGATGGTCACCGGAGGTCACAACATCCTCCCGCATCTTCATGGTCATAGCGACCGCACTGGTCATCGGTTCCACTCCGGTAGTGTCAACCTCGCCAAGCTGCTCGACCCATCCGAGAATAGAGTTCAATTCGCCTTCAAGAGCCGGAAGCTCATCATCCCGAACTGCGATACGCGCAAGTCGGGCGATGCGCCGGACCGTATTCTGATCGACCGACATATAGAGTGCCTTTGTTCTGGTTCTGGGAAGACCGCCCCGAATGCCTGGATGCCCAGTGCCGGTTGAGGTCTCCTATCAAGGAATCGTGCGGAACATAACAAAGCCTTGTATAGCCCTGCAACGCTCGCCCACTCTATATATGAGGATAACGCGTTGCGTGAACAGGCGGAGCGATTTATTGTCCGGATAATTCCGCACCTCACGGAATTATCCAAAGGAAACAGCCACTTGACCAGCAACATAAAGACTTTAGGAGAGCTTCGAGAGACCTTGAAGAAGGGACAAAGATGGATGGGCCTCGATCTTGGCTCAAAAACGATCGGCCTCTCGCTCTCAGATGTCACTTTAACTGTCGCCTCACCGCTGGAAACGATCCGCCGAACAAAATTCTCAACCGATGTCGCCCGTCTGCTTGAACTCGCCGCAAAACATGAAATCGGCGGATTCGTCATTGGCCTTCCCGTCAATATGGACGGCACAGAAGGCCCCGCAGCCCAATCCGCCCGCGCCTTTGCCCGCAATCTGGAAAAACTCAGCCCCATTCCCGCAACCTTCTGGGACGAACGCATGTCCACAGCAGCCGTTACCCGCACCCTGCTCGATGCCGACACATCGCGCGCAAGGCGCGCAGAAGTCGTCGACAAGATGGCGGCAGCCTATATCCTCCAAGGTGCCCTGGAGCGTCTCCGCAGTATTCAGGCCAAAGCCCCCTAGCCGTTGCTCCTGACATCCCGTCTTGTTTTTCAACTGGAAACAACAAGACACTCTCTGGAAAACGCACTCCCTGAACCGATACAAGAGGCACACCAGTGCTCGCCATTCTGACTGCCCTTATCCCCGTTTTTCTCGTCATCGGTCTCGGCTTCGTATTGCGCCGCAGAGGGTTCCCAGGTGAGGAAATATGGGCACCACTGGATCAGCTCAATTATTACGTCATGTTTCCCGCATTGCTGCTGCACACACTGGCAACTGCAAATTTGAGTGATTTCGACGTATGGCCAATGGCCGGAGCAATGGCCGCAGGGCAATTATCCATGGTTCTTGTCCTGATTGCAGGGCGTCGCCTTTACCCGATGAAAGGACCGGAATTTTCCAGTGTGTTTCAGGGTGCCGTGCGCTGGAACAGCTTTGTGGCGCTCGCAGCTATTGCTTCATTGTACGGACCTGATGGCCTCACACTGGCAGCAGTCGCTGTGGCAGTTCTGGTTCCCATCGCCAACACCATGTCTGTCATGGCTCTCACGCGTTACGCGATGGGACTCAGGTCCGACCCGATTGCACTGGGAAAGTTGCTGGCCAAAAACCCACTGCTCATTGCCTGCGTGGTAGGGATAACGCTTAATGCCACCGGCATAGGTCTTGCCGAACCTTTGGCTGTCACCGCAAAGATCATAGGTGCGGCATCGCTGACACTTGGATTGCTAGCCGTCGGCAGCGGCCTGCGCATCAGCAATGTGATCGAAGAGAAATGGGCCGTCATCTACACCAGCATCCTGAAGCTCGTTGGCATGCCACTCCTGATGATGGCCTTCTGCATTCTCTTTGATGTGAACGGTCTCCCCCGTCATGTTGTTCTTATTTGCGCGGCCGTCCCCGGTGCGACATCATCTTATGTGCTGGCCCGTCAACTCGGCGGGCATATGGAACTAATGGCGAGTATCATTACAGGCGGAACGATCCTTGCTGTCGTAACGATACCCCTCATGCTCTGGATATTCGGCCAGTAGCATATTGCACTCTAATTCAACTTTTCTCATCGTTGGCCACTTGCGACAGGCAGGTTTCGGCCCTATACAATGCGGCTTAAATGACCAACGCGGACACACAGACAGATCCCATCTTCCCACATCGGCATTTGCTGGGAATCGAAGGGCTTTCCGCTACAGACATCACCTCGTTGCTAGACCTTGCCGATACCTATGTGGTGCAGAACCGCCAGGTAAACAAAAAAGGCTCTGTCCTTCGCGGTCGCACCCAAATCAACCTCTTTTTTGAAGCATCCACTCGCACACAGAGTTCATTTGAACTCGCGGGCAAGCGCCTTGGTGCAGATGTGATGAATATGTCCGTCTCTTCTTCCTCCATCAAAAAAGGCGAAACGCTAGTTGATACAGCGATGACCCTTAATGCCATGCACCCTGATCTGATTATCATCCGTCATGGCGACAGTGGCGCGGTCGAACTTCTTTCGCAAAAAGTCGGTTGCTCGGTTATCAATGCAGGAGACGGCAGCCACGAGCATCCTACACAGGCATTGCTTGACGCTCTGACCATTCGCCGCCGCAAAGGCAAGCTGGAGGGGCTGACAGTTGCGATTTGCGGCGACATTCTCCACAGCCGAGTGGCACGTTCCAATATCGCACTACTTAACATTATGGGTGCCCGCGTGCGTGTTGTGGCTCCGCGCACATTGCTGCCCAAAGGCATTGAGCGGTTCGGTGTTGAAGTCTTTCACGACATGCGCAAAGGGCTCGAAGGCTGCGATATTGTTATGATGCTTCGGCTTCAACTGGAACGTATGTCCGGCTCTTATGTGCCTTCGCAACGCGAGTATTTCCATTTCTACGGGCTGGACTACGACAAGCTCGCCAGCGCCAAACCCGATGCGCTTATCATGCATCCTGGCCCCATGAACCGTGGCGTTGAAATTGACAGTGCCGTCGCCGACGATATCAACCGCAGCGTGATCCGCGAGCAGGTCGAGATGGGTGTCGCCGTACGAATGGCAGTGCTTGACGCTCTGGCACGAAATCTTCCGAACGAGCGACCACTATGAGCCAAACAGGGTTTATCAATGCACGTCTGATCGACCCGGCATCAGGCCTCGATGAAACCGGAAACCTGCTGGTCGAAAACGGCAAGATTGCAGATCTTGGCCGCACTCTCTTTGCCGACTCCATTCCTGACGGAATCGAAATTATTGACTGCCGCGGAAAAATCTTGTGCCCCGGCCTCATTGACATGAGGGTCTTTACAGGCGAACCCGGAGCCGAGCATCGAGAAACACTTCGCACAGCCAGCCTCGCTGCTGCTGCAGGCGGTGTTACCACACTAATCGTCATGCCCAATACCAGCCCAGCAATCGACGACGTTGCACTGGTGGATTTTATTGAACGCCGTGCACGCGATACTGCCATAGTCAACATCCACCCCATGGCAGCCCTGACAAAGGGTCTGCTTGGCAAGGAAATGACCGAAATCGGATTACTGAAAGAAGCAGGAGCAGTTGCCTTCACCGATGGCGATCATGCTTTGAACGATCCGCAGATCATGCGGCGCGCCCTCTCCTATGCCACACATTTCGATGCGCTTATCGTCCAGCATGCTGAAGTTCCCGAGCTCAGTCACGGCGTAATGAACGAAAGTGAACTATCGGGCAGGCTTGGATTGTCAGGGATTCCGGCCATCGCCGAAACCATAATGATCGAACGCGATCTTCGGCTACTGGAGCTGACAGGTGGACGCTACCACGTCTCTCAGGTTTCCTGCGCTGCATCCGTCGAAGTTATAGCCCGCGCCAAACGTCACGGCCTAAATGTCACTTGCGGCGTTTCCGCAGCGCACCTTGCTCTCAACGAAAATGATGTACAGTCCTATCGCACCTTCTTCAAAATCTCACCACCACTTCGCAGCGAGGAAGACAGGCGCGCACTTGTGGCAGGTCTGTCCGACGGCAAAATCGACGTAATCGTTTCAAGCCACGATCCACAAGATGCCGAGGTCAAACGGCACCCATTTGCACAAGCCGCATTTGGAGCCATCGGCCTTGAAACATTGCTGTCGGCAAGCCTTGCACTGGTTCACAATGAAGACATCTCGCTTGTACGTTTGCTGAGCGCGCTCACCCATATACCCGCTGACCTGCTTGGCCTGAAAACAGGCCGCCTTGCAGCCGGATTACCAGCCGACCTTGTGCTCATGGATATCGGAGCGCCCTGGGTGGTCAAAGCAGATGCCCTGCACTCAATTTCCAAAAACACACCTTTCGATGATCGCCGCTTACAAGGGCGAGTATTACGAACAATGGTAAATGGCAGAACCGTCTTTACGCAGGATTAGAAATATGCGGCTCTATCAGATGCAGGATTCAGGAAATTGCTACAAACTCCGGTTACTTGCAAATCTACTAGGGCAACCTTTAGACCTTATCGACATTGACATCCTCAAGGGCGAAAGCCGCACTTCTGATTTTCTGACAAAAAATCCAAACGGGCGCGTTCCTTTGCTTGAGCTCGATGACGGACGTTTGCTCGCGGAATCAAACGCGATCTTATTCTGGCTTGCACAAGACACAGCATTCTGGCCCGAAGATACTTTTCAGCAAGCCCGTGTATTGCAATGGATGTTCTTTGAGCAATATAGCCACGAACCCTATATTGCCGTTGCCCGCTTCTGGCAGTCGATATCACCGACATGCCCCGAGGATATGAAAAACCGTTTTCCTGAATGGCATCAGAAGGGCTACGCAGCACTTGACGTAATGGAAACCCATCTTTCCGCGCAGCCCTTTTTTGTTGGAAACAGATGCACAATCGCAGATATCGCCCTGTTTGCATATTCGCATCTTGCACATGAGGGTGGTTTCGACCTCACAGAATACAGCTCCATAAACGCGTGGGTTTCTCGAATAACCAATATGACGAGATACATACCGATAGACTGGCGTAGCTGACACGCGGGCGATATGATTGCTCAACAAACATAAATTGGGGGCAATATGATCAGCCTACTGAGTGAGAGTGCAAACCTGCCATGGGCACTCGCCGCGATAGCCATCGGATATGGATTGGGTTCAATCCCCTTTGGACTAATTTTCACAAAAATGGCCGGCTTGGGCGATATTCGCGACATCGGTTCGGGAAATATCGGCGCGACCAACGCGTTGCGGACCGGCAATAAGGCTGTGGCCGGAGCAACATTTCTCTGTGATGCAGGCAAGGGAGCCGCCGCAGTATTTTTAATTTGTGCTATTGCTCCATCCAGCTCCACAGCCCTGCCCCTAGCTATGGTTGCGTCTGCAACAGCCTTTCTTGGGCACCTCTACCCAGTCTGGCTAGGCTTCAAAGGCGGGAAAGGCGTTTCAACATTCATCGGAATAAATCTTGCTCTCTTTTGGCCGGTCGGCTTACTCTTTTGCCTAACATGGCTGATCATTGCATTTACTTTTCGTTATTCGTCACTTTCGGCATTAGTTGCAGCCTTAGCTACACCTATTTACCTCGTACTCCTCAATCGATCCGATCTTGTCGGGCTAAGCATCATTCTTGTTACACTCATTTTCTTTGCGCATCGTGACAACATCGGTCGGCTTTTATCTGGCACCGAGTCACGCATCGGCTCTAAGTAAATGAAATCCGGCTTAAGCGACGCCGAATGGCTGGCAAGACTAAGACTTGCACGTAGCGACTCTGTCGGGCCGGCCACCTTCCGTGATCTTCTAAACCATTTCCCATCTGCCGCGGAGGTACTTGAAGCTCTGCCTGCTTTGGCCATTAAGGGCCATCGAAAACAACCTCTGCGCATCCCGTCACAGCAAGAACTCGAACGTGAACTAAAAGCACTGTCAAAGCTTGGTGCACGTATTCTCGTGTTTGGTGACACTGAGTACCCTGCTCTCCTGTCACAGATTGATCCGCCGCCACCAGCGATCTGCGTAAAAGGCGACCTAGGGCTGCTTGACCAACGCGCCACAGCAATTGTCGGCTCTCGCAATGCATCAGCAGTTGGAACAAAACTATCCGGTGTTATTGCGCGAGATCTAGGCAATGCAGGTTATGTCATAATTTCCGGACTTGCCCGAGGCATTGATGCCGCAGCTCATCGTGCATCAATCGAAACCGGAACTATCGCTGTGTTAGGTGGCGGGTTGGATATTTTCTACCCGGAAGAAAATCGTTCTCTACAGAGAGAAATCGGCGAACGAGGCTTGCTCATCGCAGAAATGCCTATTGGCACGCAACCACGCGCAAATCTCTTCCCGAGACGCAATAGATTGATTTCAGGATTGTCGTTAGGTGTTGTGGTGGTCGAAGCAGCATTGCGTTCAGGGTCACTCATCACAGCTCGGTATGCGCTCGAGCAAGGACGAGATGTATTCGCAGTCCCCGGATCGCCCCTCGATCCGCGCGCCAGGGGCTCAAACAGCTTAATCAAACAAGGTGCGATTTTGGTTGAAACAGCTGATGACGTTATATCTGCACTGGATCAACCACTCAGCTACCGGTTGCTTGAACCAGCGCCCATTCCATATTTGGCAACCCAAGAAGCAAAACCAGATTTAACAGGAGAATCTCGCCAACGTATCTTGTGTGCTTTAGGGCCTACTCCTATCCAGAAAGATGAGATAATCCGACAAACAGGCCTTTCAGCGTCCGAAGTAGGCGTGGCCTTAATCGAACTTTCACTGGCCAACCGATTGCGACGGGAACCCGGCGATTACTTCAGCCTTTTGCCTGATTTCGAGGAACTGCAGAACGTCCCTGAATAAGCAAACGCGCTTCCTCAGCTGCCATTCCAATCAGATAGGCCAGAAACCGGTAACGGCGAGTGACTGCAACACGGCGAGCGGCAATAAGGAGCTCAAGGAGATAGGTAGCAGAATCGTCACCGGCTTCTTCCACTACAGGTTGGGCGGAAGATGTGGACCTGACATTTTCATCTCGCCTTTCAAAACCTGCCGGAAGAGGAGTAATCACTGCAATATCGGCAACCACATTCCGCAACATACAACTCTCCCCACATTCAATTTTGCAATCACCGAATCAAACATATCTAAAGAATATATACTTAATATCTATTATACAACCAAAGGTCTGTTATCGTGGTTAATTTTCGACTAAGACAAGACAATCTTCAGATATAGCTGAACTCACCATGTCCATTTCAATCACTCCTAACAGGCTCGATTTGACAGAGACTCGGCTTTTCCCCATGTTCTGGCACGGCTTACATGGCCTGCGGTGGTGAGTTGTGCTTCGTCTTCCAATAAGGCAAGACGATGTTTCGACTGAAATTTGGCCCGTATCAGCCAATTAATCCGACCGTTTCCTGAGATTTAAAGAGAGTTCGAACGCTCAATGGATGTCGTCATTGTTGAGTCGCCATCAAAGGCGAAGACGATCAACAAGTACCTTGGCAAAGGTTTCAAGGTTCTCGCCTCATATGGGCATGTACGTGATTTGCCGTCCAAAGACGGCTCTGTGCAGCCAGATGATGATTTTTCAATGGCTTGGGACGTCGATCCCAAATCCCAGAAGCGTCTGAATGACATAGCCGCCGCTGTAAAAGGCGCGGATAAGCTCATCCTCGCAACTGACCCGGATCGCGAAGGAGAGGCGATTTCCTGGCACGTATTGGAAGTCCTCAACAAAAAGAAAGTCCTGAAGGACGTCGAAGTTGAACGCGTGGTGTTCAACGCGATCACCAAAACGTCCGTCTTGCAGGCCATGCAAAATCCGCGCGAGTTGGACAAGGAATTGATCAACGCCTATCTGGCCCGCCGCGCATTGGACTATTTGGTTGGCTTCACTCTGTCTCCCGTGTTGTGGCGTAAGCTGCCCGGTGCCCGGTCGGCAGGTCGCGTTCAATCAGTCGCGCTGCGGCTCATCTGCGATCGCGAGCTTGAGATCGATGCCTTCCGATCACAGGAATACTGGACCATCGAAAGTGACCTGAAAACGGCTTCAGGTGCGCCCTTTACTGCCCGCATCGTCAATCTCGATGGCAAAAAACTTGAAAAGTTTGATATCCCCAACCAGACGACAGCAGATGAAATTGTCGCCCGGATAAAATCCTCGCATTTCCGCGTAAAGTCGGTCGAAAGCAAACCGACCAAGCGGAACCCTTACCCTCCCTTCACAACATCGACACTGCAACAGGAAGCAAGCCGCAAGCTTGGCTTCTCGGCAAGCCGCACCATGCAGCTTGCCCAGCGTCTTTATGAAGGCATCGAGATAGACGGTGAGACGACAGGCCTGATCACCTATATGCGTACCGATGGCGTCCAGATTGCCGATGAAGCCATCGCTCAGGCGCGCACGGTCATCAACAATGAATTCGGCGAAGCCTATCTGCCCTCAGCTCCGCGTATTTACAAAACCAAAGCAAAAAACGCTCAGGAAGCGCATGAAGCTATCCGCCCGACGGATCTAGCGCGCTTGCCTTCGAAAGTTGCGAAGCTTCTGGATGACGATCAGCGACGCCTCTACGAACTGGTCTGGAACCGTACCATCGCCAGTCAGATGGAGAGTGTCCAACTCGAACGCACCACGATTGAGATCGAAGCTGACGAACAGCAGATCGGCCTGCGCGCCACCGGCTCTGTCATCATCTTTGACGGCTTCCTCCGCCTTTATCAGGAAGGCAAAGACGACGACGCCGAAGGTGACGAAGATGGCCGCCTGCCGAAAGTTGCAAGCGGCGATAAACTCGGCTTGGCTGACACACGAGCAGACCAGCATTTCACAGAACCGCCGCCGCGCTTCACAGAAGCCACACTGGTCAAGCGTATGGAAGAATTGGGCATCGGTCGCCCGTCAACCTACGCCTCCACGCTTCAGACATTGCGTGATCGCACTTATGTGACAATGGACAAGAACCGCTTTATCCCTGACGACAAGGGTCGTCTGGTTACTGCCTTTCTTGAAAATTTCTTCACACGCTATGTCCAATACGACTTCACCGCCGACCTTGAGGAAAAGCTCGATAAGGTCTCGGCAGGCGAACTCGATTGGAAGCAAGTCCTTCGAGAATTCTGGCTTCCTTTCAAGGCGGAAGTCGGCGAAGCGATGGAATTGCGTATCACCGAAGTTCTGGACCGTTTGAACGAAGTTCTGGGAGCACATGTCTTTCCAGAAAAGGAAGACGGCAGCGACGCCCGCAAGTGTCCCTCTTGCGAGGATGGTCGGATCTCTCTGAAAGTCGGTCGTTTCGGAGCCTTTGTTGGTTGCTCGAATTATCCCGAATGCCGCTTTACTCGTCAGCTCACGGTTGGTGCGAATGGTGAAGGTGCAGACACTGGTGACCGCACACTCGGCGTCGATCCGGACACAGGAAAACCTGTACTGGTGAAATCAGGTCGTTTCGGCCCCTATATCCAGCTCGGGGAACCTGAGGAAAAAGGTGACAAACCAAAACGATCCGGCATTCCCAAAGCGTTCGGTGTAACCGCAGCAGAAATTACCCTCGCCCAAGCACTACAGCTACTTTCGCTGCCCCGCGAAGTCGGTCCGCATCCTGAAACCGGCGAAATCATCACCGCCGGTATAGGTCGCTTCGGGCCATTCGTTCTTCATGACGGTGTTTATGCAAATCTCGACAGCATCGAAGAGGTCTTTGATGTCGGAATTAATCGAGCTGTCGCCGCCATTGCGGAAAAGAAAGCACGCGGCGGCAAACCGCGCGGCCCGAAGGCACTACGCGAACTGGGCAATCACCCAGAATCCGGCAAGCCAGTGCAAATCATGGATGGTCGTTATGGCCCCTATGTGAAACACGAAAAGACCAACGCAACTCTGCCCAATGAAACTGAAATTGAAAAAATAACATTAGACGAGGCCGTTGCCCTTATTGCTGCGCGTGAATTGCAGACAGGTGGCAAGAAGAAGCCTGCCAAAAAGACAGCAGCAAAGAAAAAAGCACCTGCAAAGAAAAAGCTGACGACAAAAGACAAAAACGCCACAGCAAAGCCTGCAAAGAAAGCAGCCGCAAAAAAAACTGCCGTAAAGAAACCGGCGACCAAAGCAAGAGCTAAACCTAAAGCCGCTGCGGATTGAAAAACGTGAAAGAGCGCAAGCCCTCCAAGTCTAAAGACGCGCCGCATAAACGTGATCGTGCCGGAGGCCTGCCTACACGCGAGCAGGTGCTGGAATTTGTTTCCTCCAGCACAACACCCATTGGCAAGCGCGAAATTGCCCGTGCTTTTAACATCAAAGGCGCAGACCGCATTCCACTCAAGCAGATGCTGAAAACAATGGCCGAGGAAGGCCTGTTGGAAAAGCGCGAGCACAAAAAAGTTTTGCGCAGCGGAGACCTTCCTCCTGTCTCGATGCTGGAAATCACCCATCGCGATACCGATGGCGAACTGGTCGCACGCCCGCTGGACTGGAAGAGCAACGAGGCTGTACCAAGCATCGTAATTGCACCCGACACACAAAAAAAACAAGACCGCCACCGCGAGGACGAACCACCCGCAGGCGTTGGTGACCGTGTATTGGCCCGCCTAAACAAAACAGCGGAAGGCGAGGATACCTACGACTACGAAGCCCGGATCATAAGACGCATCGGCAAAGGTGCAGAACAGATTTTAGGTCTCTTTCGTTCAACATCGGAAGGTGGCCGCATTGTCCCTGTGGACAAGCGTGTGCGCAACGAGTTTGAAGTTTCCCGCGAAGATGCAGGTAAAACCAAAGACGGCGATCTGGTTCTGGCAGAAGCCCTGCCCGGCAAGCGCTATGGACTGGCCCGCGCACGCGTCAAAGAAACATTCGGCAAAAGCAGTGATCCGCGCTCCATCAGCCTGATTGCTATTCACACACATGGGATTCCCGACCAGTTTCCCGACAGCGTGATCGCCGCAGCAGAGGCCGCTGAAGCCAAAGGTTTAGATGGTCGCACCGACTTGCGCACCATCCCTCTGATCACTATTGATCCCGCCGATGCCCGCGACCATGACGATGCTGTCTGGGCCGAGCCCGACAGCGATCCGGCCAATGAAGGTGGTCAGATTGTAATTGTCGCTATTGCGGATGTGGCTGCCTATGTACAACCCGGTTCGGTGATGGACCGTGAAGCACGCAAGCGGGGCAATTCGACCTATTTCCCCGACCGCGTAGTCCCCATGCTACCGGAGCGGATTTCCAACGATCTATGTTCACTAAAAGAAAAAGTGGACCGCGCCTGTCTCGCTGTGCGTATGGTCTTTGATAAGCACGGCAACAAAAAATCACATGTATTCATTCGTGGGCTAATGCGCTCGTCTGCGCGCCTGACATACCAGCAAATGCAAGAGGCTATTGACGGCGCCACGGACGATGTGACCGGCCCCTTACTGAAGCCTGTTCTCCAACCTATTTGGAATGCCTATCAAACACTCTGCATCGCGCGTGAAAAGCGCGGACCACTTGATCTCGATCTGCCCGAATACAAGGCTGAAATAGACAAAAGCGGGCGCATTGCAGCTGTCCATATCGCTGCCAAGTATGAATCCATGAAGCTCATCGAAGAATTCATGATTCAGGCTAATGTTTGCGCTGCCGAAACCTTGCAGCAAAAAGGACGAAAACTCGTTTTCCGTGTCCACGACGAGCCGTCACGTGAAAAGCTGATCGCATTGTCAGATTTTCTTCGCACCATTGAAATTTCCTTCCCCAAAGGTCAAGTCACCAAACCTGCGGCCTTCAACAAGATACTGCACGAGGTTGTGGGCAAGGAATATGACCAGATGGTTTCGACCATCGTGCTGCGTTCTCAATCGCAAGCTATTTACTCTCCGGATAATATCGGCCATTTCGGTTTGAATTTGCGTCACTACGCTCACTTCACTTCACCTATTCGCCGGTATGCAGATTTGATCGTTCATCGCGCCCTTATCTCCATTCTTGACGTCAAAGCAAAAGACGGACAGTCGGATGAGGAAGTAAGTGCGATGGCAGAGATCGCAGAACATATTTCGACCACGGAACGCCGATCAATGCTGGCAGAGCGCGATTCCAATGATCGCTTCATTGCTGCATATTTAGAGGACCGCATCGGAGCCGAGTTCAACGGACGAATTTCCGGCGTTACACGCTTTGGCCTTTTCATCAAACTTGAAGAAACTGGCGCTGACGGATTAGTTCCAATCGCCAATCTGGGTACTGAATTCTTTCACCATGACGAAGCAGCTCATGCATTAGTCGGAGAACGTTCCGGCCTCACCTACAAACTGGGTGAACAAGTTCGCGTGAAGCTCGAAGAAGCGGTGCCGGTAACCGGTGGACTCCGTTTTGAAATGGTTGAGGGCGGCAAAGAAGGCAAACCAGCGGGCCGCTATGGTTCGGGCCGTAAAGCAGGTGGAAAAGCCAGCTTGCGAGGCAAAGGTTCAAGACCCAATAAGCCTGCCGCAAAATCAAAAACTGCAAAGCGCGGCCCGAAAAGTCCCCAAAAGAAAGGCAATGCCAAACCCGGACGGTCACCCAAAAGCTGATTTTATGTAATTGTGCTTATGGCCCATCGGTCGCGCGGCAACCTGCCACATTCTATCAGCAGCCAAACAAGGTCCAAATAGTGAGGCACATTCCTATTTGAGTTGCCAACAGCATGAGCCAAGTTTTGGACATCAATACAACAGAGATTTTTGAAGCCTCACCGGCTACTGACAGTGCGCCTGCAAAACGTGATATGTGGCAGGCCATCCGTCGTGGCTTGATGATGCGGTGTCCTGCTTGTGGCGAAGGCAAGATTTTCAGAAAGTACCTGAAGGTCGCCGATACTTGCTCGCATTGTGGCCAAGAGCTGTTTCACCATGAAGCAGATGATGCTCCGCCATATTTCACTATTCTCATTGTCGGCCATATTGTTGTTCCGCTGATGCTGGCCGTCGAGGTCGAGTATATGCCGCCGATCTGGTTGCACGTTGCCATCTGGCCAACGCTGACCGTAGCACTGTGCCTTGCTATGTTGCCTCGCATAAAAGGTGCTGTTGTGAACCTGCAATGGGCAGCCCGCATGCACGGGTTCGGTGAAAATTCCGACACCTGAGACATCTTCCGAATATCCAAGTAGCCTAGTTCTGGACACCTGCCGCGCACGCGGGCATCCTGCCTTCATAACAAAATTGAAGAACAGGAGAGACGCGCATGTCAGTGGCAGAAAGCAGTTCGCAAAAAGCGGCCTTTGACCCGAAACAATCCAGAGATCAGGAATTTCGCGAAGCATCTGCAGGCCGCGCTGTACGGCCACGCGATGCGGCAACGCTCATTCTTGTGCGCAATGATAGTACGCAACCGCAGGTACTGATGGGCCAGCGCCACGCGAACCATAAATTCATGCCCAACAAATTTGTCTTTCCGGGCGGCCGTGTTGATCCTGCAGATAGCCGTATTCGACCAGCAGAAGATTTGCGCAACGATGTCGCCAAGCTTTTACTGGATCGCATGCGCGGCACGCCTTCTCATAACCGTGCCCGCGCACTGGCCATGGCTGCCATTCGCGAAACATTTGAAGAAACAGGTCTCGCTGTCGGGCGCAGTATGGATGGCACGCAACGCAGCAAACACAAAGACTGGGATGCCTATTTTTCTCTGGGTGTCTCACCGGCTCTCGGCGCACTAGACTTTGTTGCACGCGCTATCACACCTCCCTACCGCACACGTCGCTTCGACACACGATTTTTCATTGCTGATGCAGAACACATTCAGGGCGATCCGGGTGAAGTTAAGGGATCTGGCGAATTACAGGGGCTGCATTGGATCACTACCAAGGATGCGCAAGACCTTGACCTGCCAAACATCACGCGAACCATTCTTGCCGAAATTAATGAAAGACTACGCTTGAGCAATGCCGCACAGCGAGCACGCGCAGTGCCCTTTATACATTTCAGGCGCAATCAGGCTATCCGCGACATATTGAGCCTGTAACCATGCAGCAAAGAAAGCTTGAAAAGGCTGTGCGCCCACGCGACGCGGCAAGCCTTGTGATTGTGGATAGCACAGGCCAGCAGCCACGTATCCTAATGGGACGTCGTCACGCGAAGATGAAATTCGTGCCCGACGCATTTGTCTTTCCCGGCGGCAAGCTCGATCCTGATGATTTGAAAGCACAGCCAGCCACACCACTTCGTTTGATCGAACGATTTGGCGCCAAAGCGCAAGCACTTGCCATGGCGGCAGTGCGCGAGACATTTGAAGAAACGGGGCTGGTGCTTGCAAAGCCCGGTCAGGTGGGTGCGGAAACCGGAGCCGGTTGGGCAGACTTCCATGCTCGTGGCATTGCCCCTGACCTTGCAGCTTTGAGCGGACTGGCACGTGCCATCACACCAGCTCAAAGCCCTATACGTTTTCACGCCCGCTTCTTCATGACCGATGCAGAAACTTTGAAAGGTGAACTCAAGGGCAGCGGAGAGTTAGAAGACCTCGATTGGTATCCTGTGTCAGAGGCCCTAAAACTGCCCGTGATAGACGTGACCGAGTTTGTATTGCGGGAGGTCCAAGCTATACACAATGGTCATAGGCGTACTCGCATTCCCCTCTATGCTTATCGAAATAACAAACCGGTCGTTCGCGCCTAAGAACAAGAAGCCAATGAGCCAGATCACTGCCGACATGCTTTCGCCGCAAGACCGACGCCGCGGCATCTATTCCGCCATTGCAAGCCTGACAGCCGTTGCCGTGGGGCTTGGCGCATCGCTGCCGCTCTTAGCCCTGGAATTGGACCGGCAAGGCGTCGAGCCTTACCTCAATGGCATGAGTGCAACCTCTGCCGCGGTCGGCGGATTGGCTGTCACTCCATTCCTTCCAAAGCTTATACAATGGCTGGGAACAAGAAGACTGCTGCTCACTTCGCTTTGGATCTCCATCACCTGCCTGATGACCTGCTACCTCGTACCGAATGTCTGGCTATGGTTTCCAATCAGGGCATTGAATGGCGCAGTTCTGGTCATTCTTTTTGTATTGAGCGAAACCCTTATAAATCAGCTGGCTGAGGAAAAATCACGTGGCCGGCTGATCGGCGTCTACGCCACAGTGCTGTCTCTGGGATTTGCAGTCGGACCAGCCATTTTGGTAGGCGTAGGCGGTGTGGGGTTGGCACCCTATGCCATCATCGCAGGGCTGATGGGGCTGGCTAGTATTCCGATCTGGTTTGCCGGTCCTGCCATGTCGCATTTCTCATCTCATGGCGGCCCCAGCCACAGCGTGTTGGCCTTTATTCGCATAGTACCTACCGTGACCTTTGCGGCTTTCACTTTTGGAGCATTGGAACAAGGCACTGTCACACTCATGCCGATCTACGGTCTTCGTGTTGGTCTGAGCGAGCAAATGGCGGCACTGGTCCTATCCGCCTTTGCCGCGGGCAATATCGTGAGCCAGATCCCGATTGGCTTTATCGCCGACCGTGCCGACAGGCGACTCCTCCTCATCGCCTGCGCCCTAATCGGAGCCATATCGATTGCCATACTGCCGCTGGTACAAGGGACCATCATGGTCATGCCTGTCATCTTTGTCTTCGGTGGCGTCACCAGCGGTCTTTATACAGTTGGCCTGACCTTGCTCGGCCAGCGCGTCAAAGCCGGCGATCTGGCTGCTGCAAATGCCGCTTTTGTCATGATGTATAATTTTGGTGGTCTAGCAGGGCCGACACTTGGCGGAATCGGCATGCAAATCATGCCCCCGCATGGATTACCCGTAGTCTTTGCAGCTATCACCACAGGCTTTGCCTGTATTGCCATTTGGCGCTATCTAAGCCTCAGGGATGCGGCCAAATAGCCAAATTTTTAGCCATTTTCATAGCAAGCTTGACTTACGCCGCCGCCTGAGTAGTCTTCGGCCAAATCGCATCCGTACGGGTGCCGTATAGATTCTCCGCGCGCGCGTCACGCTGCCCGCTCAACCTGAGGATTTCGCATATGGCGAAGCCAGCATCGATCAAAATCAAACTCGAAAGCACCGCGGGCACGGGCTACTTCTATGTCACCAAGAAGAACTCGCGCACGATGACCGAAAAGTTCGTGATCAAAAAATATGACCCCGTCGCGCGCAAGCACGTCGAGTTCAAGGAAACAAAGATCAAATAAGCATTCTTTCATGCTGCTTATGACAAAAGGCCGGTCCGTTTGGACCGGCCTTTTTTGTCTGAAAATTGCCAAGAAAAGGTGGTCGGTCGGAGCCATTGGTTTTTTCAGAGGAGGCCACTCCACCACCACGTTCCGACCGACCGTGCCTCACGAACCTGGGAGATGCGGCGGACCCAGGCACTCCGTGAGGACACAAATCGCTATCACATCTCAAGTGACTTTCACCCCCCAGCAAAAGCACCGAAGTGACAGCGAAACTCGTTTCACAGGGGAATTTAGCATCCTCCCTGTCCCAAATAAAGTCACATCAGAAGGAAGTGGAATAAAGACATGATTAACCATGAATTTTTATGGTTAACATCGCCCATCAAAACACCCACCGAGACGGTTCGGTTAAACTATTTTTTCTAATAAATTCAATGCAATAAAAAGAAGTCTAAAGAGGTTGATGAAACTCAAGCAGCTTCTGCAACGACCCTGTTACGACCGTCACGCTTTGCGCGGTATAGGGCCGTATCTGCTTTTTCAAGCAACTTCTCAGCTGTATTGCAGTCACCCTCGACAACAGCAATGCCGATGCTAACCGTAACATTAATCTCCAGATTACTATCAATCTTGAAGGTGTTCTCAGCAACCCGCTGGCGCAAACGCTCCGCAACCATCACCGCATACTGGACGTCGGTATCCGGCATTACGACAACAAACTCTTCGCCACCCAGACGGCAAGCCAAGTCCACGCCGCGCACATTCTGCGATATGCGTTGAGCGAATTCTTTTAGCACAGTGTCACCTGCACCATGACCATAGGTGTCGTTGACGGCCTTGAAAAAATCGATATCGAAAATCAATAGCGAGACAGGCTTTGCTGTCTGCAAACCATCATCAACCATTGCCGACAGATGGCTCTCCATATAGCGACGATTATAGAGTCCAGTTAGACTATCTGTAATCGCAAGCTCAAGCCCTTGCTGGAACTTCTCGCGCAGATAGTCCTGAAACCGTTTGCGTCGCAGTTGCGTACGACAACGGGCAACCAGCTCGTTCCGATCCACAGGTCGCACCAGATAGTCGTTCACCCCCATATCAAGGGCGCGGACAAGGCGTGGTGTGTCACCCTCCTCCACAATCGCCAGCAATGGCGTCTGTCGGGTGTTCTCCAATGAACGCAACTGCGAGCAAAGACGCAGACCGTCATAGTCCGAAAGGGTCAAGCTGACGATCAGGAGGTCGTAATCACCGATCGTCGCCAGATGCATCATATCGTCGGGCGATTCAGCCACAGTCACCATATGCTCAATGGCAAGAGCTTCCGACATACGCTTCAGCGACGTCGGTCGATCATCGATCACCAGCACGCGGCCCGGCTCGGTCATCAGCATCCGCTCAGCACTGGTTCCAACAAGCGCGCCGATGCGTTGCCCCGTTGCCTCACGCATCCGAAGTTCGTCAGTCACCATTTTCAGGCGCACGAGACTTTTGACACGCGCAAACAATGCAAGATCATTGACCGGCTTAGTCAGGAAATCATCTGCACCGGCCTCAAGGCCCTGCACGCGATCTTTCGTCTGATCGAGTGCCGTCACCATCACAATGGGAATATGCTCGGTTTCCGGCGCGCCTTTCAGGCGGCGGCAAACCTCAAACCCGTCCATTCCCGGCATCATCACATCAAGAAGGATAATGTCTGGTAATTCGCGGGTAGCAACCTCGATGGCTTCCGGTCCGGACGACGCCTTGAGCACGCCGAAATATTCGGCGGTCAACTTGGCGTCCAGAAGCTTTAAATTAGCGGGAACGTCATCGACAATAAGTACACGTGCCGTCACAGTTCTGCCCTTACCTCAGGAAACGCTGAACGGTCTCCAGAAACTGTGTTACCGAAATTGGCTTGGAGATATAGGCCTCGCACCCACCCTCCCTGATTTTTTCCTCGTCACCCTTCATAGCGAAGGCAGTAACGGCCACGACCGGGATCGAACGGAGACTATCGTCTTCCTTGATCCACTTCGTAACTTCAAGACCGGATACCTCGGGAAGCTGGATATCCATGAGAATGAGATCAGGACGATTCTTACGTGCAATCTCCAACGCCTCTATACCATCGCGCGTTTGAAGCGTTTCATAACCATGAGCATCCAGAAGATCATGGAAGAGCTTCATGTTCAGCTCATTGTCTTCGACGATCAGCACTTTTTTGGTCATCGCATCCATGCTCCAGAACCCCACTGTTGCCGAGTCCGTCCGGCGCGCTTCAAGACTGGTAAGATCAAAGCCGGAGATGATTCCCAAGCCTCGTTATGCCTATATCACTCCAATATCGTTAACTAAGTATTTAACCTGCCCATAAGACCGGCTCTATTCGGTGGGAAAGCGACAGAATTAATGTTGGGGCCTGTGAAAAACACCAAAAGCGCCTCGGGAGGGTCAAATGAACGCTGATCAGGCAGAACTGATCGCCATACAAGCCTTAGGCCATATTGCAGCAGAAGAAGATTTACTTTTTGCTTTTGTGGACCTGTGTGGACTTGCTCCAAACGAGCTAAAAGCTAGAGCTGCAGATCCCGAAATTCTGGGCGGCGTGCTGGATTTCATTATGATGGATGATCAGCGCCTCTTGGCTTTTTGCGAAACGGTAAATCTGCGCCCCGAAATGCCCGGCATGGCCCGCAAAATGCTGCCAGGCGGCCAAGAGGTACATTGGACATGAACAAAACCGTCGCCCCGCAAATGGCAAATCTGGACCCGCTGGCACTGGACGAGGCTGTTATTCCCCAGATAGAGGCACTCGACCTCATACACGGACGCCCACTCATCGTTACAGATTGCGACGAAGTGCTGATGCAGTTTCTGGTAGGCCTCGAAACCTATCTGGAAACACAAGGCCTGTGGCTCGACCTTCAAAGCTATGCGCTTACCGGCAATATTAAACGGCGCGACACAAATGAACCTTTGCCCGGCACAGCCATGCCGGAATTGATGCAAGGCTTCTTCGAAACTTCAACAGGCACCCTCTTGCCTGTTGCCGGCGCTTCGGAAGCCCTTCGCGACCTTTCCTTACGAGCTCAAATCGTGGTGCTGACCAATGTCCCGATCTCAGAGAAAGATGCCCGCTCCCGCAATCTTGCAGAAAAGGACATGCCCTATCCGGTTATCGCAAACCGTGGTCTCAAGGGGGCTGCCGTCAAGCTCATGGCAGACAAGGTGTCCGCGCCGACATTCTTTCTGGATGACATACCGCACAACATTGCGTCCGTGGCCAAAGCACATGAGACATGCACTTTGCTGCACTTCATAGCCGATAAACGCTTGGCCAAACTCATGGGCCAGGCACCAGACAGCCATTTTCATACAAGCGAGTGGGCAGAAGCCCATGCATTCATTTCCGGGCATCTCGATAAAGCCGGATTCTAAACGAGATAAAAATATGCGCATAGGGATCGACCTAGGAGGCACCAAAATCGAAGGTGTCGCCCTCGACAAAAATGGAAGCGAACTCACCCGTAAACGGGTCCCGACACCCAGAGGGGACTACACCGCGACGGTCACAGCCGTACGCGACATCGTCTTCGCACTCGAAAAGGAAACCTCCCAGCAAGGCTCTGTAGGCATCGGCATGCCCGGCACGCTTTCTCAGGTGACCGGCCGCGTTAAAAACTCGAACAGCACTTGCCTCAACCACATGCCGTTCAATGAAGATATTTCTGCTGCTCTAGAGCGCCCTGTGCGTCTTGCCAATGATGCTGACTGCTTCGCCCTTTCTGAAGCTACAGACGGCGCTGGCGCTGGCATGCCAAGCGTGTTCGGCGTCATTCTCGGGACCGGTGTAGGCGGCGGTATCGTCATCAACGGATCGTTGCTCTCCGGCCCAAACGGAATCGCAGGCGAATGGGGTCACAATCCCTTACCCCGCATTCTTCCCGATGAGTTTCCCGGGCCAAGGTGCTATTGTGGCAAGGAAGGCTGCATCGAAAGCTGGTGCTCGGGACCTGCTTTTGAAACAGAATATGAAACAGCCGAAAACGAAAAACTGACTGCGGCGGAGATTGCCGATCTTGCCCGAAAAGGTCATCGCCCTGCCAAATCAGCTATTCGCCGCTACTCGGATCGCGTTGCCCGCGCGCTTTCACACGTTATCAATCTACTCGACCCGCATGTCATCGTGCTTGGTGGTGGAATGTCGAATATCGACGAAATCTACGACGAGATTACTGCGCGCTGGGATAACTATATTTTTTCAGACTCCGTAGAAACGAAATTGTTGCGCAACAAGCATGGGGATTCCGGTGGTGTACGTGGCGCGGCATGGCTCTGGCCAGACAGGTGAATAATTGTGACTGACGAAGTCGCCGGATTTTGTCGGGATTGTTATGCGGAAGTACCTGCAACAGCGAAGCGGTGCCCGTCATGCAACAAACCGCGCCTCGTCAGACACAGCGAATTACATGCGCTTAACATTGCGCATCTTGATTGCGATGCTTTTTATGCGTCCGTCGAAAAACGCGACAACCCCGAACTGGCCGACAAGCCGGTCATAATTGGCGGTGGCAAGCGAGGCGTTGTTTCTACTTGCTGCTACGTTGCTCGCATACGCGGTGTACGATCAGCAATGCCAATGTTTAAAGCACTTCAGGCATGCCCTGAGGCAGAGGTCATCAAACCTGACATGGAAAAATATGGTCGTGTCGGACGTGAAGTACGGCAAATGATGCGCGACCTGACCCCATTGGTCGAGCCTCTTTCAATCGACGAAGCGTTTCTGGACCTCACCGGCACAAACCGCCTGCATCACGCATCACCCGCCATTACGATTGCCCGACTTCAAATGCGGATAGAAAATGAAATCGGCATCACGGTTTCGGTTGGTTTGAGCTATTGCAAATTCCTTGCAAAAATTGCCTCGGATATGGACAAGCCGCGTGGTTACTCGGTAATCGGCGAAGAGGAGGCTTTCTCGTTTCTAGCTCCGAAACCCATTTCATTGATATGGGGCGTCGGAAAAGCATTCGAGACCAAACTTGCACGCGACGGGCTGACCCGTATCCGTCAATTACAGACAATGGAAGAAAACGACTTGATGGCCCGCTACGGCGTTATGGGACGCCGCCTCTGGCGATTGTCGCGCGGCATGGACGACAGAAATGTCTCCAGCAAAAACATCACGAAAAGCATCTCGGCGGAAACAACCTTTTTCGATGACATTTCCAGCGCTGAACAATTACGACAAAAACTATGGCCGCTTTGCGAGAAAGTAGCCGCACGCGCCAAAACTACAATGAAGTCAGGTCAGACCGTGACGCTAAAACTAAAAACATCCGATTTTAAAAGCCGGACACGCAGCGTCACATTGCCTGACCCCACCCAATTAGCTGAAGTCATTTATCGCGTGGGTGCCCCGCTCTTGATCAAAGAAGCTGACGGCACAGCATTCCGTTTGCTCGGCATCGGCATTTCACATCTTTCCGAAGCCGAGTTTGCAGATCCGCCAGACATGCTGGACCCCGAAGCGACGAGACGGGCTAACGCCGAACGAGCCATGGACCGGGTCCGGGCTCGTTTTGGAACCGACGCGATCATCAAGGGCCGGGGCCTCAAGCCAGAAAAACCTACAGCGAAACCACCCAAAAAAATGGACTAACAGCCTCCGGATGGAAAATATTCAAGCGACTTCATAGTTCCGCCAATGACCACATCACCATATGAGAGCTTCAACTGGTCCATTACACCGTTTGGAAATAGCTGATAGTCCATTTCGAAATTCGGTGGAGCATCTGCCGTTTTCATTTCATGCGCGCCATCTGAATCAAAGTAACTCATATGCACCAGCTGCGGCTGCATATCAGACAGCGCCACGCCACGATCGGCATGCTTGATTGAGGTCTTCACTGCACCATTATTTGCGGACTTGGGAGCACCCAGAAATGCAGTGACATCACTTGCCGAAGACTGAGCACCATCGAAAAGAATTGCCACCAATGATCGACTTCCTTTACGCATGGCTTTGACAAGAGCTGCATTGTAAGCACTGGGAAACATCACTTTTGCGGGAAGCTCGATTGTCTCTCCTTCATCCGGTACGAGGACGACAACGCCATCCTGCCGTTTCGCTACACCAAATTCATGCGCTGCGAGCTCACCGTCAAGATACTCACCCCGGTCATAGCGAAACTCATTTCCGTCCAGCGACTCCCATGTGCTGAGCCGCACATCACTCATCGACGTAACGCCCTGGTCATCACGAGTTCGTGTCACAACCCGTTGTTCTGAAGTAAAACCATCACAAGCCGCCCCGCCACGCCATTCAACCACCATGCGCCCATCGAGACTCACAATACCGCTTGCCCCAGACGCATGATCAAGTTCCAGATCATAAATAGCGCGGTGAGGCTGAGGCAGCGTCATCTGAGCGGTCCTCATTGCCTTCCCTGAGAGAAGCACAGAACCGGCAAGTATCCCGAAAAACAAAATTGCCAACCCAAGCACAACTGCACTTAGTCGCATAAAGAGGCCGTGCCGCATATTTTTCTCACTTATAATCGAACTCCGGCAGTCCCACGAGGAACCCTATAGCTCCAACCTTGTTGCCGTCAGCACTTGGGCTAAACCTGTATCCATCTATTTCAAACTTCGTGATAATATTAAGGCAATCTCCGGGCATAGGGTCAAAATATGAAACCTAAACTCCTCATAACCCGTCGGCTGCCCGAAGAAGTTATTTCTCGGGCCAGACAAACCTATGATCTTACAGAAAACGAAAACGACACAATTTGGGATCAAGCCACCCTTGCTTCAAACGCTCAAGATCATGACGCTATTCTGGCAACGGTCACCGACAGGCTGGACCACAAAACTATCGCACAACTACCGACCTCGATCCGAATAATTGCGAGCTTCTCTGTTGGAACAGATCATATTGATGTCAAAGCTGCACAAGAGCGGAATATTCTAGTCACCAACACACCTGATGTTCTGACCGACGCAACCGCTGAGATCGCTCTCCTCCTCATGCTGGGTGCAGCACGCGGCGCGGCGGCAGGCATGTTCGCGATACGAGAGAACACATGGGCGAACTGGGCGCCAACAGGCATGCTCGGCATGTCTCTAGCGGGCAAGCGGCTCGGCATTCTGGGCATGGGGCGGATCGGTCAAGCTGTCGCTTATCGCGCCCGGTCATTTGGTATGACAATCCACTATCACAACCGCCACAAAATAGCCGGTCAGGAGAACTCACAATTCCACGTTACGCTCGACAGCCTTCTTGCCCATTCGGATATTTTGTCGATCAACTGCGCATCCACGCCACAGACCCGTGGACTTATTAATGCACGCACCTTGGCTCTTCTGCCTAAAGGCGCGATTGTGGTGAACACCGCACGCGGCGACATTGTCGATGATGATGCATTGATCAGCGCATTAGGACAGGGACACCTTGGCGCTATCGGGTTGGATGTCTTCAACAATGAACCACGCATTGATCCACGTTATAGAAAACTACCCAATGCGTTCCTATTGCCCCATCTAGGCAGCGCCACAAGCGAGACCCGCAACGCAATGGGATTTCGCGCGCTCGACAATCTGGATCAATTTTTCGCCGGTCAATCTCCCTGCGACATAGTGAAATAAACGATTTACTGAAACGAAATCAAACCGGCAATACTTTCGTATATGGGAAAATTTTGCCGAGGAGCCACAATCAATAATGACGTTAAGTGATTGATTTTTAAGGTTAATGCAACTGGCAAGCAGCTTGCAAATTGCACTCCAGCCAAAGAATAAGGCATTGGGGTAGTAGTATGAGCGACGAAAAATCAATGGCAGATACGCCGTCTGAACTGAAAATGGACACGATCCATGCTGTTGGAGATGACCCAACAACGAGGTTCCGGCATTTTGTCAGTGGCGAAGGGCTGATCGCCCGCCCCGACCGCCTTCTTGCCGGTGCCTTGAGCTATGCGGCAGAAGCAGAGCAACGTATCCGCGACCTCAACGCCCGTATTTCACATCTTGAGAATATGGCTATCACAGATGAATTGACCGGACTTCTCAATCGTCGTGGATTTGACAGCATGATGCAGCGCAATCTCATGAGCGCAGCGCGCTATGACGAAAGCGGCATCCTTGCCTATATCGACCTCGACAATTTCAAAGGCATCAATGATCGCCACGGTCACATCAAGGGTGACGAAGTACTTGCCGCCGTCGGACGGCATCTTCAGAAAAGCGTTCGCGCAACTGATTATGCAGCCCGCATTGGCGGCGACGAATTTGTTATCCTTTTTGTTCGTGCCGAACACACGCCTGCCCGCGAACGGGCTCGCCAGATTGTTCGTGGCTTGAATAAACTTTCAATCAAGTCTCCCCTAGGCAAGATTACAGTGCGCGCCAGCCTGGGCATGGCCGCTTATGACGGGGCCTCCACTGCCGAAAACCTGATGGCCCGCGCAGACCGCGCCATGTATGCCGACAAGAACAAGGGCAGCGCGGCGGCCCGTATGATCATCAACGGCTGACAAATAGCTTATCTCAGGGCAGCGCTTCACCAGCCGGTTGTTGCTGCGTGATGCAATGTATGACCCCGCCACCTTCAGCAATATCAAGTGACGGCACCTGCACGACTTTACGATCAGGAAATGCCGCCGCGACAATGTCGCGTGCAATATCGTCATTCGGATCATCGAATGACGGCATCACAATGCCGCCATTGGCAATATAGAAATTCACATAGGATGTAGAAAGGCGACGCCCGTCATCGCGCTTCAGGTTGATGCGGGGTTGCGGCACCTCGATAATCTCAAGCTTCTGGCCCCGCGCATCCTTGGCGGCTTCCAACCGCGCCTTATTGTCCTGCATACGTTTCCAGTTGAGATCGCTTTTGTCTTCAGGCATGTGGAGCAACACACGTCCGGGACCGGCAAAACAGCAGATCATATCGACATGACCGTCGGTCTCGTCATCTTCAAGACCTTGATCCAACCAGATGATCCGCCGCACTCCCAGATGCAGAGCCAGACGCTCCTCGATCTGCTGTCGTGTCAGTTCGGGGTTCCGGTTTTCGTTGAACAGGCATTGTTCGGTGGTCAGCAACGTGCCGTATCCATCGACACAAATTGAACCACCTTCAAGGATCATGGGACCATCAAAACGCCGCATCTTGAGATGGTCAAGAATGAGACCACCAACCTTCGCATCCTTGTCATACGGAAAATAGGAATTGCCCCAAGCATTAAAACGCCAATGGACACCGGCGACATGCCCTTCACCATCCGTCACAAATATCGGACCGGAATCGCGCGCCCATGAATCGTCGATTGCGAAAGGTACAATCTCAATATTGCGCCCACAGGCCAGTCGCGCCTGTGCTTCATCCTCTGGACGGCAAACCATGGAAACAGGTTCAAACTCGGCAATAGCGCGAGCAACATTCGCATAGGCCATATAGGCATTGGGCAACTGCTCGCCCCAAACATCGCCGCGTGTCGGCCATTGCATCCAGCACCGCGCATGCGGCTCCCATTCAGCAGGCATGAAAAGCCCGTCATCGGCCGGTGTGCGCATCGAACTCTTCATAACTTTCTCCAACCTGCTTCGACCGGAACCTTCGCTCCCGCCGGTCACTTATGCTAGATATAAACGCAAATCAAAGCCACGTTACAGGGCAATATCGGAGAAATCGAACATGACCGGACGGATCGAAGCGCGATTAAAAGAGCTTGGCATCACGCTGCCTCAGGCCGCCTCCCCTGTTGCCAATTACGTGCCCTACGTAGTTACTGGCAATCTGGTCTTCATCTCCGGGCAAGGCCCGATGGGCCCCAAAGGTGTCGAATATGCCGGCAAGCTTGGCCGCGATTTCGATGTGGATCAGGGCAAAGCCGCGGCCCGACTGACGGCGCTCAATGTGATTGCCCAGTTGAAGAATGCGGTGGACGGCGATCTGGATCGCGTCAAACGCGTGGTCAAACTTCTGGGCTTCGTCAACTCCACACCGGACTTCAACCAGCAACCATTTGTCATCAATGGCGCGTCGGATGTGATGGTCGAAATTTTCGGAGAGGCCGGACGCCATGCCCGTTCCGCCGTCTCCGCACCAAGTCTGCCTGTAGATATTGCGGTGGAAGTAGAAGCCATTTTCGAGATCGAATAGAAACAAAAGCAAATGGGTGACGCGGAGCAAGCCATCATAAAAGTTGCACAAGGTCTGGGTGCCATTGATCCGGCGCAATGGGATGCTTGTGCAAATCCCGATGGCGAATCTTACAATCCGTTCCTGTCGCATGCATTTCTTCATGCGCTGGAGGAAAGCGGATCGGCAACACGACGCACCGGCTGGATGCCATACCATCTGCTTTTCGAAGATGCATCGGGCGAACTTGCCGGTTGCATGCCGATGTATATCAAGAGCCACAGCCGCGGCGAATATGTCTTCGATCACGGATGGGCCGACGCTTTTGAACGCGCTGGTGGCAGCTATTATCCCAAACTTCAAGTCTCGGTTCCTTTCACACCGGCGACAGGTCCGCGCTTGCTGACGAAACCCGGTGCCGGTCGCGCGGCAGCCGAGGAACAATTGCTTGCAGCCGCCATCGAGGTCGCAAGACGCAGCCATGTATCGTCGCTGCACTTTACCTTTCTGCCGGAACGACAATGGAAGCTGCTCGGCGAACACGGGTTGTTGCTGCGCAATGACCAACAGTTCCACTGGCACAACAAAAACTACAAAAGCTTCGATGACTTTCTCGCCGATCTTTCGTCCCGCAAACGAAAGATGATCCGCAAGGAACGCGAAAAGGCATTGAGCAACGGCATCGAAGTTGAATGGGTGACGGGCTCCGACCTCACCGAAACCCATTGGGACGCGTTCTACGAATTCTATATGGACACAGGCCAACGCAAATGGGGAAGCCCGTATCTGACGCGGGAATTCTTCAGCCTGATCAATGACAGCATGCCTGACAACACTTTACTGATCATGGCCAAACGCAATGGCCGCATGATTGCGGGCGCATTGAACTTTATCGGTTCCGAAGTCCTGTTCGGACGCAACTGGGGTGCGATAGAGAACCATCCGTTCCTGCATTTCGAGTGTTGCTACTATCAGGCTATCGACTTTGCCATTGCGCGCGGCCTCAAACGCGTCGAGGCGGGTGCGCAAGGCGAACACAAATTGGCACGCGGCTACCTGCCTTCAAAAACCTACAGCGCTCACTGGATCGAGAATGAAAGTTTCTCGGCAGCGGTCGCCGAATATCTCAACCGTGAGCGGCAACATGTCGAACATGACATTGAATTGCTCGGCACCTACTCACCTTTCCGTCACACCGACAATGCGGACACCCAAGAGGAAGACTTCTGACACATGGCATATGATCCGAATAATATTTTCGCAAAAATCCTGCGCGGCGAAGCACCGTCTTTCAAAGTCTATGAAGATGAAAAAACCTACGCCTTCATGGATGTGATGCCGCAAGCAGATGGCCACACACTTGTCATTCCGAAGTTTCCGGCAGAGAACCTATTTGATCTGGACCCGGACTATGCAGCCGCTGTGGCGCTGACGGTGCAAAAGCTTGCGCCTGCGGTGAAACGTGCGTTCAAGGCACCCGGCATCATGATCGCGCAGCTCAACGGTGCGGAAGCAGGACAGACGGTTTTCCATTTGCATAGCCATATCATCCCTCGTTTCTCCGGCCTCGAAATGAAATTGCATGCCCGCCAGCTTGCCGATTTCGAACTGCTCAAGCAGCATGCCGAATGGATCAAAGCCGAGCTATAACAGGCTTTTAGGGGATGGGGATAAGCAGGAACAAGGCTCGGAAAAGGCTCAAAATGCGATCATTTCCTGCACAAGAACGAGCGTTTCCATGTAGAGATTGATGTTTTTTCTTCTTCAGCAAAGAGCATCACAGACGAAATTGCGGGAAATCTATTTATTTTGCGGGATAAGGGCCTATCCCGCAAAAATATATTTATGCCCGTGGTTTACCCACACCCTATCGCCGTCATTGCAAGGAAGCCATTTGGCCGACGCGGCAATCCAGCTTGCCGCAACAAAGATGGATTGCTTCGCTTCGCTCGCAATGACGAATTAGAAGGAAGCAAAAAAGGCGCGACCATTTCCGGTCGCGCCTTTTCCGTGTCGCTTGTGAGAGCGAATTATCCCATGTGGAATGCGACGAACTTGTTGCCGTCGAGATCGCGGAAATAGCCGCCGTAGAAATTGCCGCCGCGCAGACCAGGTGCGCCCTCGTCCGCGCCGCCCAGCGACAAGGCCTTGGCATGCAACTTGTCCACGTTCTCGCGCGACCCAACGGCGAGCGCAATCATGTTGCCGTTGCCGACTGTGGCTGCCTTTTCATCATAAGGCCGGACCACGCCGACCATCGGGCCTTGGCCATTGGACCAGAGAATGAGACGGTCGCCGTCTTCCATCACACGCTTGCCACCGATTTCGCCAAGCAATGCGTCGAAAAAGGCGCCTGCCTTCTGGCGGTCGTTGCTGCCAACTAATGTGTATCCGATCATTTTGTTCTCCCTATTTGCTTTCAATTTTTTGAATATCGGCACGAAATTTGATCGTGACTCGACGCCTCCAACATCCATTTTCATGGATCACGACATAGATTGCTCTTCCTTCTTCATGTTCTTAGAGCCAAGAGCAGGCGCACAGCCGCGCTCAATTTCTCATCCAACCCGCTATCAGGAACACTTGCGTAACTCAAATAACCTTCACGACGTAACATTACGGCCACTTCTGAAAATCCACTGCCTAACAAACTCAATTGAATATCTATTAAAGATTCGTCAGACGATGAGTTAAATTGACTCCTAGCCAACTTTGCTTTCGCCAATTCGGTATCCGCTCGCAGTTCCGATAGCTCTAACTGTAAAGAAGCCGTTTCGGCAGCATCCATTTCACCATTTGTATTTGATCGTCGTTTCCGCTCCCTCCTTTTGAGAGCACGAATAAGATCGCGGCGAATATCAGCACTTTCGCTTGCCTTCCCCACCAATTGTAATTGCGTCAGCGTCATAGGAGAGAGCGTACGAACGATCTTCTCTACGACAAGTTCCTCAAAACCCTCATTTCGCAAAACGTCTCGATACTTCCGCGCCCTAATTCGCGTCCCAACGAACGCGGAGATCGAAGAAATAGTAAATCCAACGACCACCGAAACCACTAAAACCAAAATGAATAAGAAAAAATATCCTATCGTACGAATTAACTGAACAGTCGGCTCACCATTAAAGCTCCGAAGAAAGATATTTTGACGACTTCGGTCCTCAGACGTGTCTGTCACAGACAGACTTCGAACACCGGCAATCTTTCCAAATGGCACTATGGATGCTGGGCGCAGCTTGGGCTGCATTATTCGGAGTTGATATTTAAATTCCTCGCCTGAATCAAAAACAAATTCCGGAAAAATAATTTTCTTCTTCGTGACTATCACGTCATCAAGTGAAGCCTTCAGGTACTCAGTCGAAACTCCCATCAGGCGTGCGTCAACAAAATCTCCGCCCTCTATACCGAGACCCCAACCTAACTTCGGATCAAAATCACCACTTCTTATTGGTCGTGCGCCTACATTGCGCACTGCAATGCTAACTATCTGAAGATTAAGCCCACTTTGAAGTAAGTTTTTTCCACCATAGATAATTTCGATAGGAGGAGCGTTTTCGCTCACCTCAAAGACATTCACTTTTTCAAAGATATCGTACGAGATCGAATAATCTCTCTGAAAAAATGTAGAATATACTGGCAGTGCAAAACTAAATAGCGCGACAACAAAACTTATCGCGGAAATAAATCTGTTCTTTTGAATGAAATCCAGAATCTTTAACATTGGATACCGCCCCCCCCCGCAGCAAACATCAATACGAAATCATCAGGAAAATTTGTATGTAGACAAAAAAACCACCCATCACGGATTACGTCCGTGATGGGTGCCAAATAAAACTCAAGAATTACTCGACGAGAAGCGGAACCTTCGGTGTTGTTGTGCCGCCACCATTGGCACCATTGCCTCCGCCTTTTTTCTTAGGAGGTGGCGAGGAGCGCGGCGGCGCTTCTTCGATGTCGAAGACTAGATCGTCTTTCTCGCCGACCTTGACCTTGACGTGACCACCTTTGGTCAGGCGACCAAAGAGAACCTCGTCCGCCAACGGCTTCTTGATGGATTCCTGAATGACACGTGCGAGAGGACGCGCGCCCATCTGGTCATCATAGCCGCGGGTAGCGAGCCACTTGTTTGCTTCCGGTGTCAGTTCGATTGTCACATTGCGATCTGCCAACTGGGCATCAAGCTGCATGACAAACTTCTGGACCACATTGGCAATGACTTCTGCCGGCAGCGAAGAGAACGGAATGATCGCATCCAGACGGTTGCGGAATTCCGGCGTGAAGAGCTTTTTGATTGCGTCTTCATCCTCGCCTTCGCGCTTGTGACGTCCAAAGCCGATAGCATTTTTCTGCGCTTCGGAGGCACCGGCATTGGTCGTCATGATCAGAACGACATTGCGGAAGTCGATCTTCTTGCCGTTATGGTCGGTGAGCTTGCCGTGATCCATGACCTGCAACAGGATGTTGAACAGATCGGGATGGGCCTTCTCGATTTCGTCGAGCAGCAAGACGCAATGCGGATGCTGATCCACGCCATCGGTCAAAAGACCGCCCTGATCAAAACCGACATAGCCGGGCGGCGCACCGATGAGGCGAGAAACCGTGTGACGCTCCATATATTCCGACATGTCGAAACGCAGCATCTCGACACCCAGAATAGAGGCCAGCTGACGTGCAACCTCGGTCTTGCCGACGCCTGTGGGGCCGGAGAAGAGATAGGAACCGATGGGCTTTTCCGGCTCGCGCAAACCGGCACGCGCCAGCTTGATCGATGCGGCCAGAGCCGCAATCGCCTGATCCTGTCCAAAGACGACCCGCTTCAACTCGACATCGAGATCCTTGAGCTTCTCGGTATCGGTCTTGGAAACCGACTTGGGCGGGATACGCGCCATGGTCGAAATCACATTTTCGATCTCGGTCACGCCGATAGTCTTTTTGCGGCGCGACTCCGGCAGCAACATCTGCGATGCGCCCGCCTCGTCGATCACGTCGATCGCCTTATCGGGCAACTTGCGGTCGTGCATATATTTGGCCGCCAACTCCACCGCCGACTTGATCGCGTCATTGGTGTAGCGAACCTTGTGGAACTCTTCGTAATAAGGTTTCAGACCTTTGAGAATTTTGATCGAGTCCGGCACGGAAGGCTCGGCCACATCGATCTTCTGGAAACGACGCACAAGGGCGCGATCCTTCTCGAAATGCTGACGGTATTCCTTATAGGTGGTCGAACCGATGCAACGCAAAGAGCCGCTGGCCAAAGCAGGCTTGAGCAGATTGGATGCATCCATCGCGCCGCCTGACGTGGCACCCGCACCGATGACGGTGTGGATCTCGTCGATGAACATGATCGCGCCGGGATAGGCTTCGATCTCTTTGATGACGGCCTTGATGCGTTCTTCAAAGTCACCGCGATAGCGCGTGCCGGCCAGAAGCGTACCCATGTCGAGCGAGAAAATGGTGGCGTTGAGCAGAACACCCGGCACCTCGCCATTGACGATGCGCCGCGCCAGACCTTCGGCAATCGCGGTCTTGCCAACACCCGGGTCGCCGACAAAAAGCGGATTGTTCTTGGAGCGGCGGCACAGGATCTGGATCGTGCGCTCGACTTCTTTCTCGCGTCCGATCAGCGGGTCGATTTTGCCCGAATTGGCTTTCTCGTTGAGATTGACGCAATAGGCATCAAGCGCCTCGGTGGATGGCTCTTTGCTGCGAGATGACTTCTCGCGCGGCGCTTCCTCGTCCTCGGCACCACGCACAGGGCGCGTCTCGCTCATCTCGCCGCGCTTGGCAATGCCGTGGCTGATATAGTTCACAGCGTCATAGCGCGTCATATCCTGCTCTTGCAGGAAATAGGCGGCATGGCTTTCGCGCTCGGCAAACATGGCCACAAGCACATTGGCACCTGTGACCTCTTCGCGGCCCGATGACTGGACGTGAATGACAGCCCGCTGGATCACGCGCTGGAAACCGGCTGTGGGTTTGGAATCTTCTCCATCGTCCACAACAAGGCTCGACAACTCGTTATCAATGTAATTTGTGAGCTGGGTTTTCAAAACCGACGTATCGACGTTGCAAGCCTTCATAACGGCTGCGGCGTCCTGATCGTCGAGCAAGGCCAGCAGCAAATGCTCCAGCGTTGCATATTCATGATTACGGTCATTGGCCAAAGCCAGCGCCCGATGCAGGCCCTCTTCCAGACTACGTGAAAATGTCGGCACTTAAGACCTTTCCTTCCGCTACGTGCGAGCCGCGACTCGAACCGGCGTTACAAGCTTACTCTCTCTCCATCGTGCATTGCAGCGGATGTTGGTGCTGCCGCGCAAAATCCATCACCTGAGTTACCTTCGTTTCGGCCACCTCGTAGGTGTAAAGGCCACAAAGCCCGACACCATGCTGATGGACATGAAGCATAATCCTGGTCGCGTCCTCTCTGCCCTTGTTGAAGAACTGCTCCAACACAAGCACAACGAACTCCATCGGCGTATAATCGTCGTTGAGCAACAAGACCTTATAAAGCGACGGCTTTTTCGTTTTCGGCTTGGTTTTGGTGACGACACCAATATTCAAGTCGTCATCATCTCCATGCCGTCTGTCATCATCAGACATGCGTCGATCCTGCGATATCGCTCAACAACCGGCCAATCTCCCATCCCGGCTAGCCGGTATTCGATTAGACAAGCACAAGCGGGTGCCCAAAACTTCCAAACTGGAACCGAAGTGGCAAATCACTCCGGCACCCCTATTACATAGGTTAATTCCGGCAAATTCAAAGCCCCGGCATCAACCTCTTGATGCAACGCATTCAAATGCGACCATCATGACCGGTTCCAACCCTCTCCGGCTATACGCCGCGAAAGCACATCCGGACCAGAAACCGGCCAAAACCAACAAACAAACTCCAATAAACAAACTATTGCCTGCACATTTTCTGCGATCAAGCCGGATCGACCAGCAAATCAGCCACTGTCCCCAGCTTTCAGGGCAAACGCATGCGGCGAACGGCGCTGGCACAAGCTTAATGTCCGACCTGTTTCCTCTCGGGCGAAGCAATTCGTCTTAACAAAATCGAAATTACGGCTGGCTAGAATGGTTGAAACACCAAAAAAAGTCACAACTATCCGGAATCCCATTGTTTTTTCATGCTTTTTTGCATGTGGGGGGATTCACAAGGTCATTTGTAAGGAATAGAGTTTCTTTAGGGAAATCAGTGCGTGGGACAACATGTCGGGCCAATGGCCGGACTGGCAACGGGGTATTTGGGGCTATGTTTGCGTCAGTGTTCAGGAGTTCGCAGGGCGGGCACGTTTCCCGTGGCGTAGGCTTGCACAAAATTCTGACCGCATGTTTGCTGGCCCTTTGCCTCAGCTTCACCGCACAAAATGCGGAAGCAAAGCAGCGAAAGAAAGGCTCTTTCACACCCAAAGCCGCCTCTTTCGTCATGGATGCACACACCGGAAAAGTGCTCTATGCACGCAACGCCGATTTGCAGTGCTATCCCGCCTCGCTGACCAAGGTGATGACGCTCTACATGCTGTTCGAGCAGTTGGAGCGCAACAAGATCTCCCTCAACACAAAAATCAAAGTGTCGCGTCATGCGGCCAATCAGGCCCCTTCACGCCTTGGCCTGAAGCCCGGTTCCACGATCCGCGTGGAAGACGCCATTCTGGCGCTGGTGACCAAATCGGCAAATGACGTGGCCGCCGCTGTCGGCGAACACATTGGCGGCACGGAAAGCAATTTCGCGCGCATGATGACCAACCGCGCAAAAACGCTCGGTATGAACCACACGCAATACAGAAATGCCTCGGGCCTGCCCAATAGCGCCCAGCTGACGACAGCCCGCGACCAGGCCACTCTGGCAAAACGCATCCGCATCGATTTTCCGCGTTATTACCGCTACTTCGCGACCAAGACCTTTGCCTGGGATGGCCGCGTTTTCAAAAACCACAACCACCTACTCGGCAAATATGAAGGCGTAAACGGCCTGAAGACCGGCTATACAGCCGCTTCCGGCTTCAACCTGACAACCACAGTTTCGCGCGATGGCAAATCGGTGATCGGTGTTGTGCTGGGTGGCAAGACCGCACGCGCCCGTGACCAGCATATGGTGGCGATCCTCGACCAGAACATGCCCCGCGCCCTTGCGCTGAACAGCACAGGTGCCGTAACGACCCGTCTGGCCAGCAACGAACCTGCACCGACACCCATTCTGCGCCCGAATAGCGACGAGCTGGATGCACTGGTTGCCGCTATCGACACACCCGATCCGGATGAAGAGACCTATACAGGCACGGAACAAGTGGCGAGCTTCACCGCGCCTGTGCCCCTGCGCCCTGTTCAGGACGCGGCACCCGCCAAAGTTGAACCTGTGAAACTGGCCAGCGCCGCACCTGCACTGCGCACGACAAGTTCTGCCGCCCCGCTTGATACAGCCACCGCCTATGCGTTGGCCGCATTGGGCAAGGCCGAAGGTCCGGTCCGCCGCGTCGGACGTGATCTTGGCGACATGATCGTATCACCGGCCAATGCCAACGAAGGCACACAGGCCACCTCGCCTGTGGGACTGCGCACTGCGGTGAATGAAGGCCGGGCCACCACATCACGCGGCTGGTCGGCCAGCGATCCGCTGATCCCGGACGGAACATGGGTGATCCAGATCGGCGCCTATTCCGATCAGGGCGATGCCGTGTCGCGCATCCGCGATGCAATCAAGGCGGCGCCCAACGAACTGGGCAATGCCGTGCCTGTCACGATCCCCGTGCGCTCGGCCGACAACCGCATGCTCTATCGCTCGCGCTTCGGCGGTTTTGACGACGAGAAAGAAGCCCGCAACGCCTGCGGTCGCCTCGCACGTGAAAAGATTTCCTGCATCGCGATACCGCCGGCCAACTGGGCCATGCCCGGCGGGGCTAAAGCCCGCGGCTAAGCCCCGCGGCTAAGCTGAGTGCGAGCCGGACTCAGGCCGCTCCTGCCACCTGATCATCCTTTTGCGCCGCCCGCTCCTCAAAGAACGGAAGCTTCAGCACGTCGAGCAGGCCACGCACTTCGGCACGGGCCGCGACATGCGACATGGACATTTGCGCATCCACACCTTCTGAACGCAGGTCCAGAAGCGTGAGGCCGGAGGGAAACATCTCTCGAAAGATCACACGCTCGCCAAAGCCCGGCGCGGTGCGAAAGCCGATCCGGTCAGCAAGATCGTCAAGCACGCCTTCGACGCGGCGCTTGTTCTTGGCAGCAAGAGTGGACAGACGGTTGCGCATGACAATCCAGTCGATCTGCCCGCCATCGGCCAGCAGACGGCGCTTGCGGCTCTCCCAGACCATTTCGGCATAAACGCTCGGACCTTTGATCTTCCATGTCTGGGGATCGACACGGCCCAGCAAATCGAAATCCACAAAGCTGTCATTCATCGGCGTCAGCAATGTATCGGCAACAGCATGGCCGAGGCGCGACAGGAAACTGTCTGTGCCGGGGCAGTCGATGACGACGAAATCATTTTCCAGCGCGAGACGCGCATAATTCTGTTCAAAGGCCGAACGCTCTGCCGCTTGCGCTTCGGCAACGATCGGCAATTCGGATTTCGGCAGAACGACATGATCGGGCATGACGAGATTGACGCCCGCACCTTCCGCCCATGCCTTGCGGTTTTCCACATAGCGCGTCAGCGAGCGCTGGCGACCGTCAAGGTCCATGGAGCCGACCCGCGCACCCTCGTGCAACAGCAATGCAATCACATGCATGGCCGTGGTGGTCTTACCCGAACCACCTTTTTCATTGCCCAGTACAATAGCGTGGGCTGCACCCCGCCCACGAGCCGAATTGGTCATCTGGCCCCCAAGCCTGACATTGATGGAATCACTGGCCGAGTCTGTGTCGCCGCCCAGCATGCGTCAACAACCAACACCGCGATCGAAAATCTCAACATGTCATACGCGAGCAGACGCGACACGACCACCGTTTGATGACAGACTTATGGGGGATTTTCGCTATTTCAGGAACAGTCAAACCGGAGTTTCTGCATGACCGGCCTGCTAACGCTCGATCAGCTATCCAACCTTGTGACCAGTGGCGACATAGACACCGTTATCATGGCCATGCCGGACATGCAGGGCCGCCTTGTCGGCAAACGCATGCAGGCAAGCTACTTTCTCGACACGGCGGTGCACGAGACCCATGCCTGCAACTATCTCCTGACCGTCGATGCCGATATGGAGCCTGTGCCCGGATATAAAGCGGCGAGCTGGTCGAACGGATATGGCGACTTTGTGCTGAAGCCCGATCTGGCCACATTGCGACGCATTCCATGGTTGCCCGGCACGGCACTGGTGATCTGCGACACGCTGGACCATCACGGCGAAGACGTGCCCCATGCGCCGCGCGCCATTTTGAAAAAACAGCTCAAGCGCCTCGCTGAAAAGAAGATGATGGCGAACACGGCCTCAGAACTTGAGTTCTATCTGTTCAGCGAAACCTATGAAGCCGCGCATGAAAAACGCTTCCACGATCTGCGCACCTCAAGCCCCTATATTCAGGACTACCAGATTTTCGGCACCTCCAAAGAGGAAGCCACGATGCGCGCGATCCGCAACGGGCTGGAAGGCGCTGGCATTCCTGTCGAAAACTCCAAAGGCGAATGGGGCGCGGGGCAGGAAGAAATCAACATCCGCTATGCCGAAGCGCTCGACATGGCCGACCGCCACACAATCCTGAAAAATGCCATCAAGGAAATCGCCTATCTGCACGGCAAATCGACAACCTTCATGGCCAAATGGCACACGGAAAAAGCGGGCAACTCCTGCCACATCCATATGTCGCTCTGGGACAAGAGCGCGAAGAAAGCACTCTTCTACGATCCCAAAAGCACGACACATGGCCTGTCCGAACTGGGTCAGCAATTCCTTGCCGGTCAGATCAGACACGCAAAGGAAATGACCTATTTCCTCGCGCCCAACGTCAATTCCTACAAGCGTTTCGTCAACGGCACTTTCGCGCCCACCAATATCGTCTGGTCAAACGACAACCGCACGGCAGGCTTCCGGCTCTGCGGCGCGGGCAAGAGCCTGCGTGTCGAATGCCGCATCGGCGGGGCCGACCTCAACCCCTATCTCGCCTTTGCCGCCCTTGTCGCCTCGGGCCTTGAGGGGATCGAACAAAAGCTGACACTGGAAAATGAATTCAAGGGCGACGCCTATATTGACGAAAACGTGCCCATGCTCGCCAAGAACCTGCGCGACGCATTGGGCGATCTCGAAAAATCCAAAATGTTCAAAAGCACATTCGGCAAAGATGTAGTAGAGCACTACCTCCACACAGGACGCTGGGAGCAGCAGGAATATGACCGCTGCGTAACGGACTGGGAAGTGACACGGGGATTTGAACGCGCATGACAACCGATAGCTTGAAAATCGTCTCGCCGGTCGATGGCAGCATCTATGCCGAACTGCCACTGGCAGATGCCAAACTGGTCGATGAAACGCTGAACCGCGCCAAAAGCGCCCAGCGCGAATGGCGACACACATCAATTGCAGAACGCGCTGAACTCGCGCTGCGCTTCGTCGATGCCTTCGTGGCAATGAGCGACGAGATCGTGCCGGAACTGGCATGGCAGATGGGCCGCCCCATAGCATATGGCGCTGGCGAAGTCCGCGGCTTTGAAGAACGCGCGCGCTACATGGTCGGCATTGCCGAAGACGCGCTTGCCGATATTGATGTCGGCCAGAAGGAAGGCTTCAACCGCTGGATCAGCCGCGAGCCTCTGGGCGTGGTGCTGGCCATTGCCGCATGGAACTATCCCTATCTCATCGCCGTCAATGTGGTGGTGCCTGCCATCATGGCGGGCAATGCCGTCATCCTGAAACATTCGGGCCAGACACCGCTATGCGCCGAACGCTTTGCCAAAGCCTTTGCGCTGGCTGACGCGCCCGAAGGTCTCTTCACGCCCATCCATATGAGCCACGAGATGACGGAAAAGATGATCGGCGACAACCGCGTCGATTACGTCGCCTTTACCGGGTCAGTCGCCGGTGGCCATGCCATCGTCAAAGCCGCATCGGGCCGCTTCATCAATGTGGGCTTGGAATTGGGCGGCAAAGACCCCTCCTATGTGCGCGCGGATGCCAACCTGCCCTTCGCCATTGAAAACCTTGTGGACGGTGCCTTCTTCAATTCCGGCCAGTCCTGCTGCGGACAAGAACGGCTATACGTCCATGCAGATGTCTATGACAAATTTGTCGAAGGCTTTGTCGATCTGACCAAGAGCTACAAGCTCGGCTCGCCGCTGGACGGCGATACAACGCTCGGACCCATGGTGCGCACCTCTGCCGCCGATTTTGTGCGCGGCCAGATCGAAAGCGCCACACGCAGCGGAGCCAAGACACTCATCGACGAAAAACTGTTCCCCGCCTCCAAAAAAGGCACGCCCTATCTCGCGCCGCAGGTGCTGGTGGATGTGAACCACCAAATGGACGTGATGCGCGACGAAACTTTCGGACCGCTGATAGGCATTATGAAAGTGACCTCCGACGAGGAAGCCGTGGCGCTGATGAATGACAGCCCCTACGGGCTGACCGCCGCCGTCTGGACGGAAGACGAAGCCGCCGCCATTTCCATCGGCGACCGGATCGAGACCGGCACATGGTTCATGAACCGCTGCGACTATCTGGACCCCGCGCTGCCCTGGACCGGCGTCAAGGACACAGGACGCGGCGCGACGCTCTCTATTGTCGGCTATGAATTTCTGACACGGCCCAAAGGCCACCACTTGCGGACCAAGACATCATGATCGACCAATATGCCGCGCTGACCGGCAACTGGAACTACCCGACCAAAATCCGTTTTGGTGCTGGCCGTATATCGGAACTGGCCGACGCCTGCCGCGCAGCAGGCATTCGTCGCCCCTTGCTTGTCACTGATCCCGGCTTGAAGCCCACGCCGATGGTTACAGATGCTATCGCCTTGTTGGAACACGCCGGCATGGGCTGCGCGCTCTTTGCTGATGTGCATCCCAATCCTGTCGGGGCCGATGTCGAAAAGGGTCTCAAAGCATTTCGCGCGAACAAAAACGATGGCGTTATTGTTTTTGGTGGTGGCAGCGCCATGGACGCGGGCAAGGCCATCGCTTTCATGTCGGGCCAGACGCGCCCCATGTGGGACTATGAAGACCGCGAAGACTGGTGGACACGCGCGGACCCAGCAGGCATCGCCCCTGTCATCGCTATCCCCACCACAGCGGGCACAGGCTCGGAAGTCGGCCGTGCCGCCGTTATCGTCAATGAAGACGACCACACGAAAAAAATCATCTTTCATCCCAAAATGCTGCCGGTCGAAGTGATTGCAGATCCCGAACTCACTTTCGGCTTGCCTGCGCATATCACCGCCGCCACCGGCATGGATGCGCTGTCGCACAGCCTCGAAGCCTATTGCAGCCCGTTCTTCCATCCACTGGGGCAAGGCATTGCGCTCGAAGGTATGCGGCTTTGCAAAGACTGGTTGCCGGAAGCGGTCAAATCCGGTTTCAGCACCGAAGCACGTGCATTCATGATGGCGGCCTCCTCCATGGGCGCGACGGCCTTCCAAAAAGGCCTCGGCTCGATGCATGCGATGAGCCATCCCTGCTCGTCACTGCGCGGCACACACCACGGGCTGACCAATGCTGTCGTGATGCCCTATGTGTTGCTTCACAACAAACCGGTGATCGAGGAACGCCTTGCCGCTGCTGCGCGCTATATGAACCTCAAAAACCAAACCTATACCGGCTTTGTCGATTGGGTGCTGGCCTTGCGCGAAGAGATCGGCATTCCTAATACGCTGAAGGAAATCGGCGTTGATCTCGACATGATCCCCGAAGGCGCACCCATGGCGCTGGAAGATCCATCCACCGGCGGCAACCCGCTGGCGATGACATTGGGGGATTATGAAACGCTCTATCAGAACGCGATTGAAGGCCGACTGCTTTAGTACCTAGTCCAAGTTGAGAGACCGGGGCTGATCGTCTATGGTCGCGCCGGTTTTTCAACTGCGGGACCGATCATGGCCATCGACACCACGAGTTACAAAATACCCGTCGCCCGAACTGTGGCAGACCTGCGTGCGCAAATTGCTGATTGGCGCAAAGAGGGCCTGACTGTGGGGCTGGTGCCCACAATGGGCGCATTGCATGACGGGCATATCTCGCTGGTCGATCTGGTCAAAACAAAAGCCGACCGCGCCATTGTGTCGATCTTCGTCAACCCGACACAATTCGCACCGCATGAAGACCTCGACGCCTATCCGCGCACCGAAGCGGCCGATGCGGCAAAGCTGACAGGTCGCGGTGATCTCATTTTCGCGCCGACCGTTCCGGAAATGTATCCGCAAGGATTTTCCACCGCGATCAATCTGACAGGTGTGACGGGTCCGCTGGAGGGTGAGGCACGCCCGACACATTTTTCAGGCGTTGCAACCGTGGTGGCAAAACTGCTCTTGCAGGCCCTGCCCGACATTGCCGCCTTTGGCGAAAAAGACTGGCAGCAATTGCAGGTCATCCGGCGCATGGTTGCCGACCTTGATATTCCGGTCGAAATTCTGGGCGGTGCCATTCTGCGCGAGAGCGACGGTCTGGCTATGTCATCGCGCAATGTCTATCTGTCGCCTGATGAGCGCAAGGCGGCGGGCCAGTTGAATGTCATCTTGCGCGACACGGCATCGAAAGTCGCAAGCGGCGCAGCGATTTCGGACGCAACAGCCGAAGGGGCCAAACGCATTCTCGCGCTTGGTTTTGACCGGGTGGATTATCTGGAAATCCGCGATGCGGCGTCATTGCAGCCATATGCTGCCGACAAGCCGGATGGTGCAGCGCGCATATTGGTGGCAGCAAAAATCGGCAAGACGCGGCTCATCGACAATATGCCGGTCTGAGCAAAATCGCTCAGCCCAGACTGAACTCAACCGAGATTGGCTTCGATGGTGCCCATGACCTTGTTCTGGATTTTGAGTTTCACAGGGCGGTCGAGCTTGACCAGCGGATAGCTGATCTTCCAGTTGTGAGCGCGGATTTCAGCCTCTCCCTGTTCCTTGATCGGAAACGGGAAATAGCGCGCCAGATCTTCAATATTTGCATAGGCCGCTGCCGCGCGTACATCTCCGCCGCTGGCGGCCTTCTTGCGCACGATCAATGACAGATCGAACTGCTGGATGAATGAGGCTTCGCTGCAATCGAAGCCCGCAAGCACCAGATTATAGATCAGCAAGCCGGCGTTCCAGTTGGTCACATGACCGCTGATAAACCTGTCGCGCGGATGCACAGGAAGCGAGATAGCCAGAAAGCCGTCATCTTCCAGCGTGTCGTAAAGCTTTTCCAGAAACTGGCCGACATTGCGCTGATGTTCGAGCACATGCGAACACCAGATCACATCAAACTTGCGGTCAAAATCATAAGTCATGAAATCGCCGACATAATCGGCATCCTCATGCAGATCGAGACTGAAAACCTCTTTGCCGAAGAGACGGAAAAAGCGGCTGTGCTCGCCCGGACCGGAACCGACATCGAGAACCGTTTTGAAATCCTGATGATGCGAGGTGATCAACTGGAGAATGCCATGCAGGCCCCAGTTGATTTCAAACTCGTGCAGCTCGCGCGCATTGCCGCTGTCGGCCTGCATTTCTGTCTTTGCTGCTGCGGTCATATCTCGCCCCTGTCAGATTCTAAAATCAGACAGGAGTATTGAACGAGCGAACTAAGATATGGTTAACAAAGTCTTTGCGTGACGGTCACAAAAGGCCCAAAGCTTCGAGTTCGGCGCGCATTTCGTCGGGCATCTCATCATCAGCCTCGCCTATCTTGGCGTCTTTGGGCGCATCCTTGCCTTCGAAATAGCGCCAGCCCTGAAAAGGCCGCCGCTCCCTGCGCTGGGTCAGAATGATTTCGGGGTCCAGCACCAGCTTGCAGCGTTTAATGCCTTCCAGATCGACAAAGGGCTCGATATCCAGCAAACGCTGGCGGCAGCGGATGAAGCCCTTCATCACCCAATAGAGCGAGCCGCCATCCAGCACCTCGTCGCGGCGCGTGGGTGTCATGCGCGTGACATGGACGAGAACGGGCTTTTCCTTGCGCTTGCGCATGTCGGCCAGGCGCGCGTTCTGCCAGTGGCGCAGATCGTCCACGTCTTCGGCGCCGACACACAGCTTGATGATATTAAGGCTCACCCGTCCGCCTTTTCCTCGAACACAACCAAGGCGGCACCGGCTTCCACCTGATCGCCTGCCACCACATTGACGCAAGCTATGACACCATCGGCGGCGGCGGCAAGTGTCTGTTCCATTTTCATGGCTTCCAGCACGATGAGCGGTGTGCCCTTGGACACATTTGCGCCTGCTTGCGCCAGAACCTGAACGATCTTGCCCGGCATGGGCGCTTTGAGCACACCTGTCTCGGCATCAGACGCCACATCGACATCCAGCGGATCGACCAGCGCGAAAGCATAGTTCACGCCCTGCGAGATAATCGTGAAGCCGCCATCTGTGGCAACCGATCCGGCAAGCATGCGACGCCCGTTCACAATGGCTGTGATACTGCCTTCATCGCCCAACTGCCCCGACACATGATGCGTCTGGCCGTCAAACTGATAAGCAAGCGCGTCACCCTCCGGTGTCACGGGGACGGCGACACGCTCGCCGCCGAATGTGAAATTCAATGTCTCTGAACGGTGTCCGCCCAGAACCCAATTATCACTTTGCGACCACGGGTCGCTACCGGATGCCTTTGAACGATGCAGGATATGGCCGAGCACAGCGACACCCAAAATTTCGGCATGAAGCCGAGGGGCCGAGACCAACGCATCCAGATGCTTGTCGATAAAGCCTGTGTCTATATCCGCTTTCTCGAATGCCTCATGGCCGAGCACGGCGGCGAGAAACGCCAGATTGGTCTTGGGGCCTACAACTTCCATATCAAGCAGGAAACGGCGCAGGCGGGCCAGCGCCATTTGGCGCGTGGGCGCATGAGCGATGATCTTGCCGATCATCGGGTCATAGAACATCGAGACGTCATCGCCCTCTTCGACGCCCATATCAGTGCGGATGTCGTCATCCTCTGCCGCCCGCAACCGGACCAGCCGCCCTGTGGAGGGAAAGAAGCTCTTGGCCGGGTCTTCGGCATAGAGCCGCACTTCGACCGCATGTCCATCAAGCGGTATCTCGTCCTGCTGCATCGGCAGCTCTTCGCCCGCCGCGACACGCAACTGCCATTCGACAAGATCGGTGCCGGTGATGGCCTCAGTCACAGGATGCTCGACCTGCAAGCGCGTGTTCATTTCCATGAACCAGAAAGCGTCAGCGCGAAGCCCGCGCGAGGCATCGGCAATAAATTCAATCGTGCCCGCACCGCGATAGCCGATGGCCTTGGCAGCGGCCACCGCCGCTTCGCCCATGGCACGGCGCATATCAGCTGGCATGTCGGGGGCGGGTGCCTCCTCGATCACTTTTTGATGGCGGCGCTGCAACGAGCAATCGCGCTCGTGCAGATAGACCGCATTGCCATGCGCATCGGCAAAGACCTGAATTTCGATATGACGGGGACGCGAGACATATTTCTCGACCAGCACACGCTCATCACCAAAGGCCGACCCCGCCTCGCGCTGGGCAGAGGCAAGCGCCTTGGCAAACTCGTCAGGCGCATCGACACGGCGCATACCCTTGCCGCCACCGCCCGCAACTGCCTTGATGAGCACAGGATAGCCGATGCGGTCAGCCTCGCCTGCCAGAAAGTCCGTATCTTGATTGTTACCGTGATAGCCCGGCACGACCGGCACACCGGCTTTTTCCATCAACGCCTTGGCGGCATCCTTGAGGCCCATTGCCTTGATGGCCGAGGCAGGTGGCCCGACAAAAACAATGCCTGCCTTCTCGCACGCATCGGCAAACGCGACATTCTCAGACAGAAATCCATAGCCGGGGTGGATCGCATCCGCGCCTGCGGCTTTGGCAGCCGCTATGATCTTGTCAATCACCAGATAGCTTTCCTTTGCAGGCGACGGACCAATATGCACGGCCTCGTCCGCCTCGCGCACATGCAGCGCATTGGCATCGGCATCGGAATAAACGGCAATGGTGCGAATGCCCATGGCGCGGGCCGTGCGCATGACACGCACGGCGATTTCACCGCGATTGGCAACGAGAAGAGATTTGATGATCATTCCTTCAGCGATTCCCTTACTTATCTCGCCCGATCGCATCCGCAATTGCATAAAGAGCATCTGCAACTTTTGTAAAAGAGCCTTCCAACCTAGCGACAGCGATTACCATCGCTTGTTGCTCCGTTAATTCGGGATTCGCTTTAGGAAGATACCACACGACACCTCCCGTTTCTGTATCCAACGCAAATGTGCAATCTGTTTCTCTATCAGACATTTAAGTTCTCCTACATGTCACATGCGGAACACGCCGAAGCGTGTGTCCGGTACGGGCTGGTTAAGTGTGGATGAAAAGGCGAGCGCAAGGACGCGGCGGGTCTCAGACGGTGTGATGATGCCGTCATCCCAGAGGCGGGCTGTGGCAAAATAGGGATGCCCCTCCTCCTCGTATCTTTGCCGCACGGGCGCCTTGAAGGCGTCTTCTTCTTCCGCACTCCATGTCTCGCCACGCGCTTCCATGCCTTCGCGCTTGACTGTCGCCAGCACGGATGCGGCCTGCTCGCCGCCCATGACGGAGATGCGCGCATTGGGCCATGTGAACAGGAAACGCGGCGAATAAGCACGACCGCACATGCCGTAATTGCCGGCGCCATAAGAGCCGCCAATAACGAGCGTGATCTTGGGCACATCGGCACAGGCAACGGCTGTCACCATTTTCGCACCGTCTTTGGCAATGCCGCCTGTCTCGTATTCGCGCCCGACCATGAAGCCTGCAATGTTCTGAAGGAACAGCAGCGGGATACGGCGCTGGCAGCATAACTCCACAAAATGCGCGACCTTGAGGGCGGACTCTGAAAACAGAATGCCGTTATTGGCGACAATGCCGATGGGCATGCCATGGAGATGCGCAAAGCCGGTGACAACCGTGGTGCCGTAAAGCGCCTTGAACTCGTCAAACTCGGAGCCATCGACCAGACGGGCTATGACTTCACGCACATCATACTGGACGGAGAGCGCATGCGGCACGACGCCATCAAGCTCGGCTGCATCGTATAGAGGCGCGCGCGGTTCGCGCAGCGGGATGTTCACATTTTTCTGGCGGTTGAGCGTGCCTGCAATCTGGCGTGCTATGGCCAGCGCATGCGTGTCGTCCATCGCATAATGATCCGTCACACCCGATTTGCGCGAATGGACATCGGCCCCGCCGAGATCTTCCGCTGTGACAACCTCGCCTGTCGCGGCCTTCACCAAAGGCGGACCGCCAAGAAAGATGGTGCCTTGTTTGCGAACGATCACGGTTTCGTCGGACATGGCAGGCACATAGGCACCGCCTGCCGTGCAAGAGCCCATGACGACTGCGACTTGCGGAATGCCCTTGGAGGACATGCGTGCCTGATTGAAAAAGATACGCCCGAAATGTTCGCGGTCTGGAAAAATCTCCGCCTGATTGGGAAGGTTCGCCCCGCCGCTATCGACCAGATAAAAACAAGGCAGATTGTTTTCCAGCGCAACTTCCTGCGCGCGCAAATGCTTCTTCACCGTAACGGGATAATAGGTGCCGCCTTTGATCGTCGCATCGTTGCAGACAATGATGCTTTCCTGACCCGCGACACGACCAATGCCGGTAATAATGCCCGCACCATTGATCGCCTCGCCATACATGCCGTTTGCCGCCATGGGCGAAAGCTCAAGAAACGGCGAGCCGGGATCGATCAACCCGTGTACACGCTCACGCGGCAGCAGCTTGCCACGGCTTACATGGCGGTCCCGCGAACGCTGGTCGCCGCCAAGGGCGGCCCTGTCGCGCTCTGCCTGAAGGTCTGCGACGAGCAGCGCCATCGCCTCTTCGTTCTGCTTGAAGCGCGGGTCGCGCGTATTGATAGCGGATTTCAGGACAGCCATGACAAAACCTGTGCTGGATTTTTTATAAAAACGATCATACGTTCGTTTCCTGAGAGTGGCAAGATGATGCGATCAGAGGATTGCCGCACTTGTAAAACAACAGCGAAACCAGACACATGGCCAGAACGGCAGGCTCTTCAGGACCAAAGACACTCGCCGCTATTCACGAGGCGGGCTTGCAGCTTATCTATGCCAAGGGCTTTGATGCGATGAGCCTGCGCGAGCTGGCCGCCAAAGTGGGCCTGCAACCCGGATCGCTCTATAATCACATCAGCACCAAACAGGAATTGCTGTTTGAACTGATCCATAATCACATGGTTCAACTGCATGAGCGGGTTGCAGAAGCACTCGATGGCATCGACGATCCGGTCAAACGCCTCGAAGCCTTCACGGCTTTTCACCTGACCTATCATATCGAGCGTAAGCGCGAGGTCTTTATCGGCTCGGCAGAGCTGCGGAGCCTTGAGCCTAAAAACCGCAAACGCATCGTCAAACTGCGACGCGACTACGAGGATATTCTCGCCGCTATTCTGGAAGCCGGTGTAGCGAAAAAGAAGTTCAGGACGGGAGATATCCGCGTCAGCACCTATGCGATCCTCGCCATGCTGACAGGCATCTGCACTTGGTACTCACCCAAAGGCCGTATCGACCAGAAGGCTCTGATCGATACGCATATGCGATTGGTGATGGACGGTGTGACGGCCTGAGCGGCGTTACATCAACTCCACTGCCATAGCCGTTGCCTCGCCGCCGCCAATGCAGAGCGACGCCACACCGCGCTTGCCACCCTTCTGCTTCAGCACATTGAGAAGCGTCACGAGAATACGTGCGCCTGATGCGCCGATGGGATGACCCAGCGCACAGGCACCGCCATAGACATTGACGTTTTCATGCGTCAGTTGCAGTTCTTTCATCGCAGCCATGGCGACAACGGCAAAGGCTTCGTTGATCTCGAAAGCATCCACGTCGGCTGTCTTCCAACCGGTGCGATCAAACAGCTTGTTCATCGCGCCGATGGGAGCGGTTGAAAACCAGGCCGGGGCCTGCGCATGCATGGCGTGACCACGAATGGCAGCAAGCGGCTTCAACCCGCGACGCTCGGCCTCTGACAGACGCATCAGCACAAGGGCTGCCGCACCATCCGAGATGGAACTGGAATTGGCTGCCGTCACCGAACCGTCTGTGGCGAAGGCTGGTTTTAGTGTCGGGATTTTCGAGGCATCGGCTTTGCCCGGCTGCTCGTCCGTCACCACCTCGACTTCGCCTTTGCGGGTCTTGACCGCGACGGGCACAATCTCGGGCGCAAAGCTGCCATCTGTGCTGGCACGTTTGGCACGCGACAATGATTCAATAGCATAGGCATCCTGCATCTCGCGCGAGAACTGGTAGGAGCGTGCAGTCTCTTCCGCATAAGCACCCATCAGACGCCCTTCATAAGCATCCTCCAGCCCGTCAAGAAACATGTGATCCTTCACCTCGGCATGACCAAGCCGCATGCCGCCACGCGCCTTGGGCAGCAGATAAGGCGCATTGGTCATGCTCTCCATGCCGCCTGCCACAATCACATCGCCGCTGCCTGCCAGCAAAGCGTCATGCGCCATCATCACGGCTTTCATGCCCGAGCCGCACATCTTGTTGACGGTTGTGCAAGGCGTTCCCTCATCAAGACCGGCATAGATCGCGGCCTGACGCGCAGGCGCCTGCTTGGCCCCTGCCGATAACACACAGCCCATAAGCACCTCATCCACCGCTGTCGGGGACAGACCGGCCCGCGTCACAGCGGCCTGCACAGCGGCAGCACCGATCTGCGGTCCTGTCATATCCGTCAGGACACCCTGAAAACCGCCCATAGCCGTGCGCGCAGCGCTGACAATGACAACAGGATCGGCAGACAAATTGGATGGAGACATTAGAAATCCTCGGTCTATTATTTCTGGCATAAAATATGGGCAGTAAAGAAATCTAGCCCAAAAATATACTCCAGGGGGATCACAACTTGAATATTCTGCACGACATGGACTGGGTGCTGCCTTTACGCAGCGACACAGCCACAATTGTCGCCAATGGCTTCACATGGCTCGGCTATGCAACATTTTTCCTGATTGCCCTGCCCCTGACCTACTGGCTCTGGGACCGAGCCAAGGCCATGCGCCTTGTCGTGCTGATTGCCATTACTGCCATCATCAACGGCTTTCTGAAAGACCTCTGGCAAGATCCGCGCCCTGACATCCGCTATGCGCTCGACCCGCGTGTGGAAGACAGTTTCGGCCGTCCCAGCGGACATGCGCAAGTGGCCTTCGCCATGTGGATGTGGATTGCCTATGAAATCAAACGTCCATGGGCCTGGGGTGTGGCGGCTTTCATCGTTGCAGGCGTCTGCATGAGCCGCCTCTATCTGGGCGTGCATGATCTGGATGACGTGCTGACCGGCCTCGCGCTCGGAGTGGTGGGCATGATGCTGTTCATCTGGCTTCTGTCGCCGACATTCGCCAAGCTGCGCAACCTGCCGCTTGTGCCGCATCTTCTGCTCATCGTGATTGTCGGTGTTGTGCTTTTCTACGTCTGGCCCAACGGGCACAGCCCGCATGAGATTGTCGGCCTGCTCGCCCTGTTATTCGGCTGGTTTGTCGGCGCGGATATGGACCGCCGCCTTGCCCCCGACACACCGAAACTGCCCAATATTCTGGGTCAGATCGCCATGGCTGTCGGCGGCATCATTGTACTTTTCGCATTTCGCGCGGCACTCACAAAAGGCGCATTAGCTCTGGGCCTTGAAGGCACGGCTGTGGAATATTCCATCTCGGCATTGCTCGGCTTCTACATGACCGGCCTTGCACCTATGGGCTTCCGCGCTGTGCGGCTGGTGAAATAGCCCTCAGCGTTTCTCGACCACGAGGTTCTGCACGCAGCGCCCGAAATATCCACGTTCATCGGCAAGGCGGCCCGCCGCCATGCCGGTGCCCGTGGGATCAACCCATGTTTCGGCATCAAGCAAAATCCACTCGCCCACCGGCATCCGCATGAGGCTGACCGACAGATCGCCATTGAGAAACGTCCAGTCGCGCCCAAGTGCCGACGAAACACCATTGGAAAAATCCGCCGTCATGGCAGCGCGCATAAGCGGCGAGTTCTGCGCACCCGCCACGATGGGACGCACGGAGCGAAACCAGCATGCGCCGGGACCACCTGCCCCTTGCAAGGCGAAACCGCCTTTGGCGCTTTTCACCTCAAGACCGGAAATGAAACCGCTGGAGCGCCGGATGGTTTCATCAATGGGTTCGGACTGAGCAACGCCCGGCAAAGTCACCTTCGCTTCCGACACGCCTTCAAGCTCGGCATAATCCCCTATGCGGATTTTAAGCGCACTGGCCCGCACACATTCCTTGTCGCCCGCAAAAAGCGAGACGGCACATAACTGTATCTTCTTGCCCTCGCGCACAACATCCGAGCGGATGGTCAATGGCGCAATGGGCACGGGCCGCAACAGATCAACCGTGAGCCGCGCCACCTGCATGGGCGAGGCTGTGGGAATGGCTTCCACCACATGAGCGACAAGCGAAGCAGGCGCACCGCCATGCTGCATCGACGGATCCCACGGACCGGCGGCATGAGGCGTGGCCGACGCCACACCGTCTTTCAGATCGAAGACAGCATCAAGGGACATGAGGGAACTCTTGCTTATCAGTTCGTTTCGTTGAACAGCTCGCGACCGATCAGCATACGGCGGATTTCACTTGTCCCCGCCCCGATCTCGTAGAGCTTGGCATCGCGCAACAGGCGGCCAGTGGGATAGTCATTGATATAGCCGTTGCCGCCCAGCGCCTGGAGAGCTTCCAAGGCCATCCATGTGGCTTTCTCCGCCGAATAGAGAATGGCACCGGCGGCATCCTTGCGGGTGGTCTGGCCACGGTCGCACGCCTTGGCAACGGCATAGACGTAAGCGCGGCAGGCATTCATGGTGGAATACATGTCGGCCAGTTTGCCCTGCATGAGCTGGAATGTGCCGATGGGCTCGCCAAACTGTTTGCGCTCGTGCACGTAAGGCAACACGACATCCATGCAGGCGAGCATGATGCCTAAGGGGCCACCGGACAGAACCGCGCGTTCATAGTCGAGACCCGACATCAGCACGCGCACGCCTTCGTTGAGTTTGCCCAGCACGTTTTCTTCCGGCACTTCGCAATCTTCAAACACCAGTTCGGCTGTGTTGGAGCCGCGCATACCAAGCTTGTCGAGCTTCTGGGCAGGCATGAAACCTTTCATGCCCTTTTCGATCAGAAACGGCGTAATGCCCTTTGGGCCTGCGGCTGGATCGGTCTTGGCATAGACGATCAGCGTGTCAGCATCAGGACCATTGGTGATCCACATCTTGTTGCCATTGAGGACAAAGCGGTCGCCCTTCTTCTCGGCTTTCAGACGCATGGAGACAACGTCTGATCCCGCACCGGGTTCGGACATGGCAAGCGCACCGACATGCTCGCCGGAGATCAGCTTCGGGAGGTATTTGTGCTTCTGCGCTTCCGTGCCCCAGCGGCGCAACTGGTTGACGCAGAGATTTGAATGGGCGCCGTAGGACAGACCAACACTGGCAGACCCACGCGAGATTTCCTCCATGGCCACGACATGCTCAAGATAGCCGAGCCCTGCCCCGCCAAACTCTTCCTCGACCGTGATCCCCAGCAGACCGAGCTCACCCATTTGCGGCCAGAGGTCGCGCGGGAACTGGTTTGTCTGATCGATCTCGGCGGCGCGCGGTGTGATCTTGGCGGCAGTGAAAGACGCCACCGTGTCGCGGATCATGTCGGCGGTTTCGCCAAGGTCGAAGTCGAGAGACTGGAAAGACATGGAGATTTTCTCTTCTAGTTACCGGTATAGATATCGACAATGTCGGAGGATGTGAAAACGGTATAGACGCCAGCCCCCGGCGCACCGCCCACCACAAACAATTTATTGTCGGTTGCCGCCGCAATGGCACCGTGACGCGGTGTGGGCAATGGCGATGCCTTGCGCCACTGGCCCTTCTTCACATCGAGGACGAAATGCTCGGGATAGGTTTTGGGGGGCGATACGCTCTGACCGCCGCTGACATGGATGGCACCATCCAGCAGAGCCGCCACATGCCCCTCGCGCGGCGACGGCAAAGACGGGCCGCTGCGCCAGACGCCACGCGACGCATCAAGAATATCAACACGAGCCGATGCCCGGCCACCACTGGCACCACCGATCAGATAGATATCATCCCCCACGACAACGCTTGCCGCCGCACTGCGCGGTGATGGATTGGCAGCGGGCAGCGTGGTCCATTCGGCTTTGCCCAGATCGAACACATAAACGCGTGAGGGATTGGAGCCGCGACCACCGATCGCATAGATTTTGTCGCCCACCGCTGCGAGCGACAGGCCGACACGCGTGCCCGGCATATCGGGCGCGGCATTCCACGAACCGGTTCGGATATCGTAAATCCAGAAAGCCGCGCTTTCGGAGATGAGCGTGCTGCCGCCTTCGACCTCGAAACCGCCTGCGACAAATATCTTGTCTGCCGTGGCAGCAATGCCGAATTGCTCCAGCCCGACCGGCAAGGGTGCTGCCGAGCGCCATATGTCACCACGCGTATCGTAAATCTCTGTCATGGCACGCGGGCCTGATGTGCCGCTGCCACCAATGACATAGAGGTCCTCGCCCACCAGCACACCGCCAGCATTGGCGCGCGCCGTGGTCATGGGGCTGCCCTCGCGCCAGCTATCGGCGAGGCCAGGCGAGACGCCCAGCGCATAAGCCAGCATGACGACCAGCAGGAAAGCCGGTGCACAAAAACTCCGCACGACAAAACGCATAATAATTTTCAACTCCCGCGCCACGACTTGCAGCCTCACCCTACTTGGAGGGCATGCGCTCGAAACCCGAACGGGAGTTTGCGCGATTTGTATCGCCACGGCTAGACGCCAGCGGGACTACCTGTGGGGAGATAAGGACAAAAGCGAAGGCCCGAAAACGAAAAAGCCGGTTTCCGTTGCTGAGGCAAACACGGAAAACCGGCTTTCAGTACGTCTCTTCAAAATCATGGTGCGGTCGAGAAGACTCGAACTTCCACGCCTTGCGGCACAGCGACCTCAACGCTGCGCGTCTACCAATTCCGCCACGACCGCGCATGTCTTTGAAGACGCGCCGATGTATCAAACCAATGGCGCAGTATCAAGCGGCAAATTGATGCCGCGCAAGATTAGATTCCGTCGCCATCCGTATTGACCGGCAGATGGATGCCACATTCGTCCTTGTCGCGGCCCACCCAGCGCCCGTCACGATAGCTTCCGCCCTCGGGAACGCGCTCTGTGCAAGGCATGCAGCCAATGGACAGGTAGTTGTCCTTGACCAGCGGATGACGCGGCAAACGGTGGGATTCGGTATAGGATTCAAGCTCTTCCTGCCCCCAGAACGCGAGCGGATTGATCTTGAAGCGCGTGCCCAGCGAGCCGGATGCGGCCTTGGGATCCGTACCGCGAACGGCTTCTTCCTCAATGGGGTGCATGGAGGCACGAGTGCTGGTTTGAAAGCGTTTCCGGCCCGTGATCGAGGCGGAAAAGCCCTTCAAGGCACGCTCCAGCGGCAGAACCTTGCGCACGAAGCAGCAGGCATCGGGATCGGTGTTCCACAACCCGCCATGCGGGTCGCGGGCCTGCAAATCGGAGGGATGCGGCGAGGCAGCACGCAGATCGGTGAGGCCCAGACGCTCCTGCAAACGGTCGCGGTAGCGCAGCGTCTCGCCGAACAATTTGCCCGTATTGAGGAAGATAACCGGTGTGGTGGGGTCAATCTCGGCAACCATGTGCAGCAGCACAGCCGATTCCGCACCGAAGGACGACACAACAGCAATATCGCCGGGAAATTCGGTCTTGATCATCGCTTCCAACAGGTCACCGCCGACCAGATCGGGGTAACGCGCACGCAGTGATTCGAGGCGCGGCGAAATAATGGTCGGCGCATCCATGGCCGCAGCACGGCTTTCATGGGCCTTGAGGTCTAGAACGGTCATTTGAGCCAACCCTTTTCCTCGACATAAGTGTCTGTGCGGCGGCCAAGTTCGGCAATATCCACACCCTGACGGCGCCAGTCGTCGCGCTTTTCCGCCAGTTCATCCAAACGTCCGGCCCATTCCGGCCCGAACAGATTCTCAAGATAGCGGCGCAATCTCCGCGCCAGCCCGGGTGACTTTCCACCCGTCGAAACCGTCAGAACGAGATCACCGCGCCGAACCTGCGAGGGGACGTGGAAATCGCAGAGCGGCTTCACATCCTCGACATTCACAAGCCCGCCGGAACCGCGCACAATCCGCGCAATGCCGCCACTTTCCTCGTCATCCAGCCCGGCCACAAAAACCACCTGAGCGGCTTCCAGAGCGGCACGGGACGGCCTGTCGCCGCTGGTATAGAAGGCGACACCGGATATGTCACCTGCGGCTTGCAGTAGCGCCCTGCGCTGGTCATAGGCGGCACCCTCGCCCACCAGAACGACCTTTACGGTAGCAAGATCGAGCATTATCGGGAGCATGGACCACCTGAAAACACGAGAAACCCTAAGTGCTTCTCAACAATTCCCCATAGAAATAGGCTAGCACGTCAAATAATTCAACATCTCAACGTATATTACTTATAATCACAAAAATATTTGTTATTTATTGGGCCGCAACAACAAAAAAGCGGCCCAATAAGCCGCTTTCATCCTTTATCCCTGCCCGTTTCAAGCGAAAGAGCGAACCGTGGAGGTGATGGAAATGGCGATTTTCTCGCCCTGCACCATGATCTGGCCACGCGCGATGGGCACATTATTGGCAAGAACCCACACTTCGTCATTGGCATCGGCGTCAAGCTCGATGACCGCACCACGGCCCATTTTCAAAAGCTGCTGGATCGGCAGGTTGGTCCGGCCGAGGACAACAGAAATTTCTACATAAACGGTGCTGACAGCGTTCAATTCAGTCTCCAAAGTGCGCATGGGCGACTTCAACATTCGCTCAAGTTCGCATGTTAGAGTTACGCCATGGTTAAAACCGCCACCCAAACTTATCCACATTCTGCCGACCCCAAGGGGGTCGAGTGGCGCATTTCCGATGCACCGGTCGAATATGACTATGCGCTGGAAGAAATGTTATCGAGAGTTCGAGCGATTTCCGAACAAAACCAGCAAGAGCTTGTCTGGTTGCTTGAGCATCCCGCCCTCTACACAGCTGGCACCAGCGCGGATGAGAAAGACCTCTTATCCCCCGACCGCTTTCCGGTTTTCAAAACCGGTCGCGGCGGTCAATACACCTATCACGGCCCCGGACAACGGGTCGGCTATGTGATGCTGGACCTGAAAAAGCGGGGACAGGATGTGCGCAAATATGTCGGCCAACTCGAATCCTGGCTGATCGCGACACTTGCCGAATTCGGCGTGACGGGCGAACTACGCGAAGGCCGCGTCGGCGTCTGGGTGCGCCGCCCCGACAAAGGCATTGGCCGCGAGGACAAGATAGCCGCCATCGGTGTGCGCATCAGCAAATGGGTGACGTTTCATGGCGTGAGCCTGAATGTCGATCCTGAGCTCGATCACTTCAGCGGCATCGTGCCATGCGGCATCAGCCAGCATGGCGTGACGAGCCTCGCCGATCTGGGCATCACCGCCACGACACATGATGTGGACGTGGCGATGAAGAAGACCTTTGCGCAGATTTTTGGATAGTGGAAGCAGGTAGATGAGCGACACAAGAAACCTGAAAATTGCGATTATCGGGGCGGGCGCATCGGGCATGATGGCGCTGATCAAACTGCGTGACGCGGGCATCAGCGATGTCACGATATTCGAAAAGGCCGACAGCCTTGGCGGTACATGGCGCGACAACCGCTATCCCGGCATTACCTGCGATGTGCCTTCGATGGCCTATCGCTATTCCTTTGCCCCCAATGCCGAGTGGAGCCATGTCTGTGCGCCCGGCCCTGAAATTCTGGACTATCTGAAACGTGTCGCCGCCGAACATGATCTGGAGCGCGACATCCGCTATGGCCATGAAGTGCTGTCAGCCGATTATGCCGACGGGCAATGGCACATCACCACCAGCAAAGGCGATGAAGGCCGCTTTGATGCTGTGCTGGCCGCAGCCGGTGTGCTGCATCATCCCGCCTATCCCGATATTGAGGGACTGGATAGTTTTGCGGGCGAGATGTTCCACACGGCACGCTGGCCGCATGACGCATCGCTGAAAGGCAAACGCGTCGGCGTGATCGGCACCGGCTCAACCGCCACGCAGATCACCGGCGCGGTCGTGGACGAGGTGGCGCATTACGCCCTCTTCCAGCGTACCGCCCAATGGATATTGCCGCTGGCCAACGACCCTATTCCCGAGGAGCAGCGCGAAGCCTATCGCGCGAACCCCGCTCTGCTGGAAGAAGAATATGAGCGCCTGTCGCTCGAACAGACCGCAACCTTTGCCGCTGCCGTGGTGGGCGAGAACCCGAGGGCCTATGCGGCACTGGAACGCTATTGCCGCGAACATCTGGAACTGGTGAAAGACCCTGCCCTCAAGACAAAACTGACACCCGACTACAAGGTCGGCTGCAAACGCCTCATCATGTCGGGCAACTTCTATCAGGCGATCCAGAAGCCCAACGCCGAACTGGTGACGGATGGGATCGAACGCATCGAGCCGGAAGGCGTGCGCACCAAGGACGGTCGCCTGCATGCGCTGGATGTGCTGGTGCTGGCGACGGGCTTTGATGCCCACAAGATCATGTCACCCATGCAGGTGACGGGCCGCAACGGCAAAAGACTGGATGCCACATGGGAGGTGGCCCAAGAAGCCTATCTGGCTGTGACCATTCCCGACTTTCCCAACTGGTTCATGATCGGCGGGCCGAACAGCCCTGTCGGCAATTTCTCGTGGTTGCAGACCGCCGAACTGCAATTCGGCTATGCACTGAAACTGATCGAGATGCTGCGCGATGGCCAAGCTCGCGAGATCGCCCCCAAGCAGGAAGCCTTGCGAGCCTTCAACGACGCGGTGCGGGCTAAAATGCCCGATACGGTCTGGGCGTCCGGTTGCCGGAGCTGGTACATGGACAAGCACGGCCATGTCGCCTCATGGCCCTGGACCTTTGATAAGTTCAAGGCAGATATGCAAGCACCAGTCTTGGCTGATTACGAGATTGCATAGCCACTGTCTCTGGCTTTGACACAGGCGGATACTGAGGGTTCAGACGTGCCTGCGTCTGCTGTAGCCGGGCATAGTCGTGCGCGGCCACATCGATCTTCGGGGCATTGTCACCGATCTCCATCGACACACAGATAATGACCGCCGCCACCGAGGCCAGAATATGGACCATGGTGGGAAGACCGGACTTACCGGCAGCCGTGTGGACAAGGGATTTCATGCAACGCTCCGAGAGACAAGTTCCCGATTTGGGGATCAGCTATTTGAACGCCGGAAGGTAAAAAAGAAGCAAAGAGATTGCGTTACCGGACAAAGTTATGTCCGATACGGAGCATTTTTCTGCAAAGACTTCAGATTGAAAGCCGCGACCGGCTGGCAAGGAACAACGCGCCAATGCCAAGGCAGACGGCGGCCAGCCAAATGAGCCCACCAAAGCCCGGCACGGCAATACCGACCCGCAGCAGGAATGTGGCGAGAATGATGCCCGCCAAACGCCGCGCCAAGCCCTCGCCCGCCATTGTAAAGCGCGCGTCAATGAATGCGCCGAGGGCCAAAATGATGGCGATGATGCCGGCAAGGACCGAAAGCGGCCAGAGCAGCAGCAGGATGAAAGCCAGCGGCAGGCCGATAATGGTGAAAGCAGCAACAAGCGCCAAAACCGGCGTCGCAACGAGCCAGACAAAGCCCATGGCAAGAGCGGCAAAGGATTGCTCTGATAGTCCGCCGACCAGACGGGCACCCGACAAAGGCCAGCATAGCGAGATGAGCCCCGCCACGAGCCCGAAGCCGACAGCGCCTGACCAGCTGAGATTGTAACCCGGTGCCGACCAGCCGTCGCTGCCCCAGCGCTCGACATCCCAGCCCTGCCCGCTCCAGCCTCGACCGCCATAAAACTCGTCAGGCCCCTGATCCGGTGTCGGCATGGGGGCCGGACGCACCTCAGGGGCCGGGGCGTCACGCAGCACGCTCATCTTCATGTCGCCCTTGATAACCGCGCCGGATGCAATCTCGGCAGGCAGGGCTGCAAAATATCTGACATCGCCATCAACGCGGGCATCCGGACCGAAGGAGAGATGCACGCCGTAAAAACTGACATCACCCTTCACCACACCATTGATGAGTGCATTCTGAGCGCGGATATCAAGATTGCCACCAATCCTGCCCTCAGAGGCCACATTGCGACCTGCAATCCAAACGTCATCGCGAATATCCGCACCGCTGCCCAGCGACACGACTTCGCCGGTGGCTGTGAGCGAGCCTGCAACCTTGCGCGAGACTGTAAAATCCTGACCGGCCACATAGAGACCCGATCCGACAGTCCATTCGACATAACCATCCGCAGGCGCGGCCGATGCCACGCCGCCCCCCGCCAAAGACAGGAGGAGAACAAAGAAGCTGATGAAAGTGAAATGGCGCATAAAGGTCTCCCTGAGGGGGACAGGCTAACGCGGCAGGCGAGCCGGGGCAATGGAAGCCGCCATGAAGTGGCACAAACAAAAAGGCCTTCTCCGGTGGGGAGAAGGCCAAATTGGTTCGGGTTATGAAACCCGTATGAAAAGCCGCTCGATCAGGATTCAAATTCCATGATGATCGCGTCCACCGCAAGGCTGTCGCCTGCGGCTGCCGAAATCTTGGAAACCTTGCAGTCCTTCTCGGCCCGAAGAATATTTTCCATCTTCATGGCTTCGACAACGGCAAGCGTATCACCGACCTTGACCTCTTGGCCCTCTTCCACGGCAATCGACTTAACGAGACCAGGCATGGGGCACAGCAGGAACTTGGAAGTGTCGGCTGCAATCTTCTCGGGCATCAGAGCCGCGAGGCGGTGGCCTGTGGGCGTGCGAACAACGGCACAGACATTGGAACCGCGATAGCTGAGATTGTAGCCCTGCTTGGCACGGTCCAGCTGCACAACGATAGGCTGACCATCGACCTTACCAACAAAGACCGACTGACCCGGCACCCAGTCACTGGTGACGAGATGTTCTGAAACGGCGGCGCCGCTCTCGTCAGTAAAGGTGATTTCGAGACCGGCATCGATAAGCTCGGCACGCACAGGCTGCGACCACTCACCGATCTGCACCACCCATGCCTTGGGCAGCTTGCGCGGACGACCGGACAACTGACCGGTGATCAGCACAGCACGATCAGCGTGGATCTTGTTCATATAGACCGCAACTGCCGCCAGCTTGATGCGACGGGCATCGGACAGTTCAACACCACTGAACCCGTCCGGATATTCCTCGGCAATAAAGCCTGTCGTGATATTGCCGGACTTCCAGCGCGGATGCTCCATGATCGCGCCAAGGAACGGAATATTGTGACGAATGCCTTCGATGCGGAAGCTGTCGAGAGCAACCGACATATGCTCGATGGCCGCCGCGCGGTCGGGACCATGTGTGCAAAGCTTGGCAATCATCGGATCGTAGAAGATCGAAATCTCGCCGCCTTCAAAGACACCTGTGTCATTGCGGATGGTGAGGCCGTTGATCGTGGCTTCCTTGGGCGGCTGATAGCGCACAAGACGACCCGTGGACGGCAGATTGTTGCGATAGGGATCTTCGGCATAGATGCGGCTTTCGATGGCCCAGCCGTTGATCTTCACATCCGACTGCTTGATCGAAAGCTTTTCGCCATAGGCGACGCGGATCATCTGTTCCACGAGGTCGATGCCGGTGATGAGTTCCGTAACCGGATGCTCCACCTGCAGGCGTGTGTTCATTTCGAGGAAGTAGAAGTTACGATCCTTATCGACAATGAACTCGACCGTGCCGGCGCTTTCATAATCGACAGCCTTGGCAAGTGCCACGGCCTGCTCGCCCATCGCTTTGCGTGTCTTCTCGTCAAGAAAAGGCGACGGTGCCTCTTCAATGACTTTCTGGTTACGGCGCTGAATGGAGCATTCGCGCTCCAGCACATAGATGGCATTGCCGTGCTTGTCGCCCAGCACCTGAATTTCGATGTGGCGTGGCTGCGTCACAAATTTTTCGATAAAGATACGATCATCGCCAAAGCTCGACTTGGCTTCCGACTTCGACGAGTTGAAACCGTCAGCAACTTCGGCTTCCGACCATGCGATACGCATGCCTTTGCCGCCGCCGCCAGCAGACGCCTTGATCATGACCGGGTATCCGATCTCATTGGCGATCTTGATGGCCTCCGTCGTATCCGCGATTTCGCCCAGATAGCCCGGAACTGTGTTCACCTTGGCTTCGTTGGCAAATTTCTTGGATTCGATCTTATCGCCCATCACCTCAACGGCTTTGATGTTGGGACCGATAAAAGCGATGCCATTGTCGGCCAGTGCCTGAGCAAACTTGGCGTTTTCCGACAGGAAGCCATAGCCCGGATGCACAGCTTCGGCGCCCGTCTCTTTGCAAGCGGCAATGATCTTGTCGATGATCAGATAGCTTTCAGAAGCAGGCGGATTGCCAATATGGACGGCTTCGTCAGCCATCTCCACATGCAGCGCCTCAGCGTCCGCGCTCGAATAAACAGCAACTGTTTTGATGCCCATCTTGCGCGCTGTCTTGATGACGCGGCAGGCGATTTCGCCTCGGTTGGCGATCAGGATTTTCTTGAACATCAGACTAGTTCCTCAACGAGTTCAATCTTGTATTCACTTGCTTAGAATTTCGACGTTTTACAGCAAGCCAATTTCATCTGTATCTATCGCACCGGAGCACGCATTATAAAACGATGCTCCAAACCCAGTCATTGCCACGTAAGAACACGCAAATGTCCATGTGCCTTGTTTGAAAGTGCTATTCTGGGCCAAACGGACTACAGCCAAACTATCCAAAACATAGAGTTCGCTATATCCCCAATCATCGCCAAAAACATCGGCGTACTCACGTTCAAAGAAAGATCTCCCTTCATTGAACAACACAGCAGACACTAAAATAGAACCTGGCCGATCAAACTCGTTTTCAAAAGCTTTGAGAAATTTCTCAGGGTTCGAAAGTTCAAAGTTCTCTTGAAAAAATTTTGCAATGCTGAGATCCGATACAACTAGCGGTGCATCTTCCCATCCATTTACAATGCCGTATCTTTCTCTTTGGTTATTTGCAAGTTTCTCAAGGAATTTGGCTTGCCTTGGCCCCATTTCAGATAGCACAGATGCAAAGCGAAGCATTTCCTCTTCATATTCGGTGCTAGCACTAGCCAACAAATTTGCCCAAGAGCGCACAACGACCGAATTATCCAATTCCTCAAGAGACGCTTTCTCCATAAAGGGAATTAGAAATTTATGTGGAACAGGATTTGGAGACTTTCCCTCAACTCTCAATCGTTCTCGAGCGAGCCTCGCAATTTCCAAAAGTACATCTTCGCGTTGGAGGCGGATTTGATCTGCGCGCAACCCACGCTTCTCTGTAAACGGCCGAATAGCATCCGTCAGCGAATCAACAAGTCGCCCCATAGAATTTGATGGAATTTCGGCTTTAACTTCAGCCTTTGCTGAAATTTCAAACTTTGCCGATATCGGGGGCTGATCCTCCGAAGCCATCAACTCCGCCCTCAAAGCGGAATGTTGTCGTGCTTCTTCCACGGGTTCTCGACATCCTTGTTGGCAAGGAGGGCGAGACCGCGCGCGATGCGCGTGCGGGTGGAATGGGGCATGATGACTTCGTCGATATAGCCACGCTCTGCGGCTACGAACGGATTGAGGAAGCGGTCCTCATAAGTCTTGGTGTGTGCCGCGATTTTCTCGGCATCGCCAATATCGGAACGATGGATGATTTCCACCGCGCCCTTGGCCCCCATGACCGCGATTTCGGCGGTCGGCCATGCATAATTCAGGTCGCCGCGAATGTGCTTGGACGACATCACGTCATAAGCACCGCCATAGGCTTTGCGTGTGATGACTGTGATTTTGGGCACTGTTGCTTCGGTGTAAGCAAAGAGCAGCTTCGCACCGTGCTTGATGAGCCCGCCATATTCCTGAGACGTGCCCGGAAGGAAGCCCGGCACATCGACAAAAGTGACGATCGGGATATTGAAGCAATCGCAGAAACGCACAAAACGCGCGGCCTTGCGGCTGGCATCACTATCCAGCACGCCGGCCAGCACCATCGGCTGATTGGCCACGATGCCGACTGTGCGGCCTTCGATGCGGGCAAAACCGATGACAATGTTCTTGGCGAAGTTTTCCTGCAACTCGAAGAAATCAGCTTCGTCCACTGTCTTCAGGATCAACTCCTTCATGTCATAAGGCATGTTGGGATTGGCCGGAATGATTGTGTCGAGTGACTTTTCAACGCGGTTGGCATCATCGAAGAACGGACGCTCCGGCACATCGTCTTTGTTCGACGACGGCAGGAAGTCGATCAGGCGACGGATTTGCGTGAGCGTGATGACATCATTGTCCCACGCACCGTCCGCAACCGACGACTTGGTTGTGTGGATGGAGGCACCACCGAGTTCTTCGGACGTGACGGTTTCGTTCGTCACTGTCTTCACAACATCAGGGCCGGTCACGAACATATAGGACGTGTCGCGCACCATGAAGATGAAGTCCGTCATGGCGGGCGAGTAAACGTCGCCACCGGCACATGGCCCCATGATAACGGAAATCTGCGGAATGACGCCCGACGCCAGCACATTGCGCGTAAAGACCTCGCCATAGCCGCCAAGGGCATCGACGCCTTCCTGAATACGCGCGCCACCGGCATCGAACAGACCGATGATCGGCGCACCATTGCGCAGCGCCATATCCTGAATCTTGGTCATCTTGCGGGCATGTGCCTTGGACAGCGAGCCGCCGAACACCGTGAAATCCTTCACGAACAGATAGACCGGACGGCCATTGACCGTGCCCCAGCCCGTGACAACGCCGTCACCGGGGATCTTCTGCTTGTCCATGCCGAATTCGTGGCAATCATGCTCCACGAACATGTCGAACTCCTCAAAGGAGCCCTCGTCCAAAAGCAACTCAATACGCTCACGTGCTGTCAGCCGACCACGCGCATGCTGCGCGTCGATACGCTTCTGACCACCGCCCAGACGGGCTACGGCACGGCGCTCTTCAAGCTGGCGAATAATGTCTTTCATTCTGCCCCCAGAAATCCCTCTTAGCCGCAAATACGGACCGGGATGTGCGGATACTCAAGGCGCCTCATGACGCCATATCAGGGGCTTTGAATAGCACCGAAAGTCCAAAAATGCCAATGACTTGAGGACAAAACACAAGACGCCAAAAAGGCCAGATTTACGCGGCGTCGGCTGGCTTTCAGCGCACGAGAGCCAGGAATCGGGCCGTATCGGCAAGCTCCTCGCGGCGCGTCTGGAGGCGGATTGCCTCGTCTTCGTCCTCGCCGCTGAGATAGACCTGCCAAGCCTCGTCCACGTGAGCGGCATCAAACGCCTGCTCGACGCTGAGACGGCCCCTGAGAAGCGCCAAACCGATGACAGTGGAGCCTGTAAGCGTGACAGCGTTATGGAGACCTGCGAGCTCAAAATCCGATGCGGTCTCAATGGCAGACCGGAGAGCGGCCAGAGCTGCCTCGTCCTGATCGACATGAATGAGGCCCGGCGTGACCCGCAATGTCGCCCCAAGCTCTTCCTCGGCCCAGACCACGAGAGGCGCCCAATGGGCGGCCTGACGCTGTGCAAGGCCGATGGGATGATCAGCCATATAGCAAATGAGATCGGTGGCTGAAAAAGCCGCCAACTCGTCCACCACCGCATCGCGGCGCGGGGTCACGCGATCAATCACCGTATTGGCAAGCTTTGTAAGCCACATGGTGCGCGGATCAATATGCTCTTTCTGACGGTTCCACTCTTCGACCATGGCATCAGCCAAAGCACGTGTGGGCACGACCAGCGGGGTCTTGGCTGGTGTCTTGACGCTCTTGCCATCAAGCAAAATGGCGAAACCGCCTTCGACCTCGCCGACCGCGGCCAGCTTATAAAATTTCTTCGGCAGATTGCGGAACGGATTTTGTCCCGGATGCTCGACCTGTTCGTCCAAAGCCTTGTTGCGACCAAGGCCCATATTGAACACGGATGTGTCTTCGTTGTCCTTGTCACTCATGATTGAAACTCTTTTGCGGGCCAAAGCGCATCGAGCGCGGGGACCAGTTCATCAAAATGGGATAGCACGCGTGGCGCACCTGCCTGCCTCAAATGCTCAACCCTGTGATAACCCCAATCAACACCCAGAGGATGAGCACCGGCGGCAACAGCCATCTCTATGTCATAGGTCGTATCACCAATAAGCACTGTATTGGCCGCATCAACCCCCGCCTCGCACATGGCTTGCTGAAGCATTTGCGGATGGGGCTTGGATGGTGCGTCATCGGCTGTCTGCAAGGTCACGAAATGATGCGCGAGACCATGCATTTCCAGCATATGTCGCAAACCTTTTTGCGACTTGCCTGTGGCAATACCGAGCAATGTATCGGGCCGCGCAGCGGCAGCCTCTATGGCTTCACGCGTGCCAGGAAACAGAGGTTCTGCCAGTTCAGGATTGCCCCGCAAATGAAAGAACGCGTCTTTGTAGCCTTCAGTGACAGACCGACGCTTATATACTTCCTCATGCGGGATGAGCGCAAAAAGCGCCTCGTCGAGCGACAGGCCGACAATGGACAACACACGCGCACGCGGCAAAGGCACAAGGCCATGCGCCTCAAACGCATGCGCCATGGCCGCGACGATCATATGCTGGCTGTCGACGAGCGTGCCGTCGCAATCAAAGACGACAAGGCGGAGCGGGTTGGTCATTTCCATGCACACCCCTTTCTTCCACCCTCCCCTTGAGGGAGGGTCAAATGTCCGCAGGACATTTGGGGAGGGGTCGCGGCGCTGCGACACACGTCATACTCGCTATAAGCTGAAAGGCAGAGCCCCCGCCCCAAACGGCGAGACGCCGTTTGACCCTCCCTCCAGGGGAGGGTGGAAAGAAGAGGATGCCTCACAGACCACATCACAACTCAAGCCCGTCAAACGCACCTCGCGCGTCGCGCTCTTCCAGACCGAGCAGCTTCCAGCTTGTCTTCATATGCGGCGGCAAGGGCGCCTCGACTTCCAGACGACGACCACCACCATCTGGATGCGGAATGGAAAGCGAGCGGGCATGTAGATGCAACTGGCGGGGAATGTCACCACCGGGATGGCTTTCAAACGTGCCGTACTTGCCATCACCGACTATCGGGCAATCGATGGCCGCGGCATGTGCGCGGATCTGATGCGTGCGGCCAGTCATGGGCATGAAGGCCACCCACGAAAATTTCGTGGAGATGGAGGTGACTGTCGAATAATGCGTGGTGGCATTCTTCGCGTCTTCGTCCTTCTCATAGGCAGGTGTCACGCGCTCGGCGCGCGGGCCTTCTTTTTTCACCAACGCCAGATTGATCGTGCCACGCGGCGGCACCGGCGTGCCGACACAAAGTGCCCAGTAAATCTTGATTGCGTCCTTCATCTGGAACTGACGGGCGAGCGCGGTGGCAGCCCGCGTGGATCGCGCCAACACGATGACGCCGCTTGTATCGCGGTCGAGGCGATGGACAAGCTTCGGGCGTTCTGTCGCGTCGAACTGGAGCGCATCCAGCATGCCATCCAGATGGCGATGCGTGGAGGTGCCACCCTGCACGGCAAGTCCAGCTGGCTTGTTCAGCACAATGACGGATTTGTCTTTGTAGATCACGCAAGCGCGGATCATTTCTGCATCCGCTTCGCTGACCGGCTTTACGGCCTTGGGCGCTGGCGTGGAGACATCTTCGCCCAGTGGCGGCACACGAATGGTCTGGCCCGCTTCGAGACGTGTATTGGCTTTGGCGCGCGCGCCATCCACCCGCACCTGCCCTGTGCGCAGCAATTTTTCCAACCGTCCGTGGGTCAACATCGGAAAATGACGTTTGAACCAGCGGTCGAGCCTTATGTCATGCTCGTCGGCGGTGATTTGATGCGTGGCAACAGCGCTCATGAAAGAACGGTCCTGACGGCGTAAAGGCCGAGAAAAAGGGCGGCGATGGAGCCGATCACGGAAGCGGCGATATATAGACCGGCCAGCGCAAAATCATTGCGCTCGATCATATTTCCCGCATCCAGCGAGAAGGCTGAGAAGGTCGTAAAGCCGCCAAGCAGCCCTGTCATTAGAAAGCTGCGCATTTCGGCAGAGACATTAAAGCGCAGGGCCAGCCCCTCGGCCAGAATGCCCATGACAAAAGAGCCGATAATATTGACACCAAGCGTGCCCCACGGAAAATTCGGCCCCATGAGACGCAACATCTGAAGACCAAATAGATAGCGGCCACTGGCCCCCAAAGCGCCACCAAGGGCGACGGCAAGCAGGTGGTTCATGAATTCTTCTCCGCGCGGAGTTTTTGCCAATAGGCGAGACGCTTGACGATTTCGCGTTCAAAGCCGCGCTCGAGCGGCTGGTAGAACGAAATGCGCTCCATCTCGTCTGGAAAATAGTCCTGACCGGAAAAGCCTTCCGGCGTGTCCGGGTCATAGACATAGCCTTTGCCATAGCCCAGATCCTTCATCAAACGCGTCGGCGCATTGAGGATATGGGCAGGTGGTGCAACCGAGCCTGTCTCACGCGCCGAGGCGCGGGCCTGATTGAACGCCATATAGGCCGCATTGGATTTGGGTGCGGTCGCAAGATAAATCACGCATTGGGCCAATGCCAGATCGCCTTCGGGGCTGCCCAGAAAATCCACAACATCTTTGGCTGCGAGCGCCTGCTGCACCGCCTGCGGATCGGCCAGACCAATATCCTCATTGGCCATGCGCACCATGCGCCGCGCGATATAGAGCGGGTCTTCACCGCCTTCGAGCATGCGGGCAAGCCAGTAAAGCGCGGCATCGCAATCAGACCCGCGCACCGACTTGTGAAGGGCGCTGATAAGATTGTAATGCCCTTCCCTGCCCTTGTCATAGAGCGGCGCACGGCGCTGCACGGCCTGAATGAGACCATTCGTGTCGAGCACATCTTCCAGACCGAGCGCGAAAACCTCTTCAGCCAGATTGAGCGAGTAGCGCCCGTCGCCATCGGCCATGGCGCGCAATGTGGCACGCGCATCATCGTCCAGTGGCAGCTTGCGCCCGACATGTTCTTCGGCGCGGGAAAGCAGCAACTCGATTGCATCATCATCCAGACGATTGAGAACCATGACCTGCGCACGCGACAAGACGGCGGCGTTCAACTCGAATGACGGGTTCTCTGTGGTGGCACCGACAAGCGTGACCGTGCCGTCTTCCATCACAGGCAGAAAACTATCCTGCTGGGCGCGATTGAAACGATGGATCTCGTCCACAAACAGAAGCGTGCCTTTGCCCGTGGCGCGACGCCCCCGCGCGGTCTCGAATATTTTCTTGAGATCAGCAACGCCGGAAAAGATGGCCGACATGGGCTGGAACTCCAGCCCCACATGATCTGCCAACAAACGTGCAATCGTCGTCTTGCCGGTGCCGGGCGGCCCCCAGAGAATGATGGACGAGAGGTGCCCCTGCGCCAGCATGCGGCCAAGCGGTCCCTTGGGGCCGATCAGATGATCCTGCCCCACGACATCTTCCAGCGATTGCGGACGCAAACGGTCTGCAAGCGGGCGCGGGGCGCCCACATCCATGCCCGCTGCTTCAAAAAGACTGCTCATGAGGATGGTTTAGCACGATTTTATCTGCCTTGGGCGAGGCTCTTGGACTTACCCACCTACACTTGCGCTGAAGGTGCGATCGCCGCGCTTGACGGTGAAATCCCACTGGCGACGGGCAGCAAGCACCAGCGCCTTGAAATCCTTTACCGAGCGGACCTGATCCTCGCCAATGGCCACGATGATGTCGCCGGTCTTGAACTGAAGACGCTGCGCGGTCGAGCCACCATTGATATCCATCACCACAACGCCTTCGCCTGACAGTGTATCAAGGCCAAGCTCGTCAGAAATAGCGGGCGAAAGATTGGCTATGGTCGCGCCTTCAAACGGATTGCGGCCTTTAATGAGGGTCTTTTCAGGTGCTGGCTTCTCAGGCGGGCTTTCCAGCGCCATTTGCGCCTCAAGCATTCGTCCATCGCGCAAATAACGCAACTTGACCTTGCCGCCGAGCGGCTTGGTAGCGAAGCGATAGCGAAGGGCTTCGGGATCATTGACGTCATTGCCATCAACAGAACGGATCACATCACCGGCCTTGAGGCCCGCACGATCCGCCGGACCGGACTTGTAGATATCCCGGATCAGCGCACCACCCGGCCGGTCCAGACCCAGTGTTGAAGCCAGTTGCGCATCGACAGCCTGCAACTGTGCGCCGGTCCATGGCCGCTTGATATGGCCACCATTGCGCGCGCTATCGACAACCAGCTTCACCATGTTGGAGGGAATGGCAAAGCCAATACCGACACTGCCGCCACTGGACGAATAGATTGCAGAATTGATACCGATGATCTTGCCATCGGTAGTGACGAGAGCACCGCCAGAATTGCCCGGATTGATGGCCGCATCTGTCTGAATGAAGAACTGGTAGTCAGACACGCCGACATGTGTGCGTGCGAGAGCCGAGACAATGCCCGTCGTGACCGTCTGTCCGACGCCGAAAGGATTGCCAATGGCCAGCACCAGATCACCGACTTCGACCGTGTCTGAATCCTTGAACGTGAGGAAGGGCAGCTTCTCGCCCTTGGTGTCGATCTTCAACACGGCAAGGTCTGTGCGTTCGTCAGCCAGCACCAGCTTGGCCTCGAACTCACGCCTATCGGCAAGTGCAACGCGAAACTCGTCACCACCTTTGATGACATGATGGTTCGTAACAATATAGCCTTCAGCCCCGACAATAACGCCCGAGCCTAGTGACTGCTGCACACGCTCACGCGGCATGCCGAATGAAAAACGGTCGCCGAAAAAGCGCTGGAAGAACGGATCATTGGCAAAGGGCGAACGCGCCTGTGCCTGCTGAACAGTGCGACGCGAATAGACATTGACCACGGCGGGCGCCACGCGCTTCACCACCGACGAATAAGACAATGTAACTTCGGAGGCCGAGCCCGGCATGGCGCGCGAAGGTTCCGCCTGAGCCGACCAGGGAAACAAGCCCAGTCCGACCATGAGAACAAAGGCGGACGCAATCATGGCGATACCGCCGGTCAAATTCGATTGAGACATCAACTCCAACACCATCACGCTCGCCCCTGAAAACAGGACGGGCAAAAGCCCCACACAGGTAGATTGTCCCGTTATGGGCTCGGCTGCGCAAGACCGAATTGCCAAGACGAATGTTACGACTTGGTCACACGGGATAGACGCCAAGACATTCAAAAACAAAAAAAAGGCGGCCCAGAAGGACCGCCTTTTCAAATTCGAACAGAGCCGTATCAGGCTGTCTGCAGCATTTCTTCTTCGTCACCCTCGACGAACACCGGACCCGAATCCTGACCCTTGGCGCTTTCGTCGCGATCAACGAATTCGATCACTGCCATCGGAGCATTGTCACCAAAACGGAAGCCCGCCTTCAGCACGCGGATGTAACCACCCGGACGCTCTGCATAACGCTTGCCGAGAACATCAAACAGCTTGGCAGCCCACTTCTTGTCGGGCAGCTGCGCATAGGCCTGACGGCGTGTATGCAGGCTGTCGATCTTGCCGAGGGTAACGAGCTTTTCGACATAAGGGCGAAGCTCTTTTGCCTTGGGCAGCGTTGTCACGATCTGCTCATGCTTGATGAGCGCGATGGCCATGTTGGCAAACATGGCTTTACGGTGGCTTGCTGTCCGATTGAGCTTGCGGCCGGATTTACCGTGACGCATGACCCTGTCTCCTTAATTCTGTGCGGCGTATCTATACGCGGCGATCAATACTGGTCTTCGTAGCGTTTTGCGAGTTCTTCGATGTTTTCCGGCGGCCAATTCGGCACTTCCATACCGAGATGGAGGCCCATCTGGGCGAGAACTTCTTTGATCTCGTTCAGCGACTTGCGTCCGAAGTTCGGAGTACGGAGCATTTCCGCTTCCGTCTTCTGGATCAGGTCGCCGATATAAACGATGTTGTCGTTCTTCAGGCAGTTAGCGGAACGAACCGAAAGTTCAAGCTCATCTACCTTCTTCAGCAGAGCCGCATTGAACTCAAGTTCAGGGCGCGTCTCTTCAACATGCTTCTGCTCGGGTTCTTCGAAGTTGACGAAAATCTGGAGCTGGTCTTGCAGGATGCGCGCGGCATAGGCCACTGCGTCGTCAGGCGTAATCGCGCCATTCGTCTCAACCTGCATGGTGAGCTTGTCATAGTCGAGGATCTGACCTTCGCGGGTGTTCTCAACCTTGTAGGAGACGCGCTTGACCGGGCTGTAAAGGCTATCGATCGGAATAAGGCCGATCGGTGCATCTTCAGGACGGTTACGGTCGGAGGCAACATAGCCCTTGCCGAGCGCGACAGTGAATTCCATACGAATGTCGGCACCCTGGTCGAGCGTGCAAAGCACCAGCTCGGGGTTCAGAACTTCGATGTCAGAACCAGCCGTGATGTCGCCAGCCGTAACCGTGCCGGGGCCGGTCTTGGACAACGTCATACGCTTGGGGCCTTCAGCATGAAGACGCAGAGCAAGCTGCTTAATGTTCAGGATGATATCGGTGACGTCTTCGCGCACACCGGCAATCGACGAGAACTCATGCAACACGCCATCGATCTGCACGGCTGTCACAGCAGCGCCCTGAAGCGAAGACATGAGCACGCGACGCAGCGCATTGCCGAGCGTCAGGCCGAAGCCGCGCTCCAGCGGTTCGGCAACAACTGTCGCGAACCGGCCGGCGTCATGCCCCGGATTGATTTCAAGCTTGTTCGGCTTAATCAGCTCTTCCCAGTTCTTCTGAATCAATTTAGCACCTCGTGTCCTTTTACAGCTGCTTGACGCAACTGGGCGGGAGACATCCGCCACCTAATCTCTTTAACGTCCGCCCCACCATTCAATCGTGCGAGCCGACGGGACCGGCGAACCGGTCGAGCAAACAGGAAACCTGTTAGACGCGACGACGCTTGGGCGGACGGCAGCCATTGTGCGGAATGGGTGTCACGTCACGGATCGTTGTGACAGTGAAACCAACCGACTGCAGAGCGCGAAGAGCGGACTCACGCCCCGAACCGGGGCCTGTGACTTCGACTTCCAGCGTACGCATGCCGTGTTCCATGGCTTTCTTGCCAGCGTCTTCAGCAGCCATCTGGGCTGCGAACGGGGTGGACTTGCGGCTACCCTTGAAGCCCATCGTACCAGCCGACGACCAGGAAATAGCATTGCCCTGCGCGTCAGTGATCGTGATCATGGTGTTGTTGAACGTCGAATTCACGTGGGCAACGCCCGACGAGATATTCTTACGTTCCTTGCGCTTTACGCGGGTCTTTTCCTTGGCCATCCGTCTCAAACCTTAAATACGCCAGAGCAAGTCGCTCGGCTGAAATTCCGAAAGTGACTTACTTCTTCTTACCGGCAATCGCCTTGGCCGGACCCTTGCGGGTGCGCGCATTTGTATGCGTACGCTGGCCATGCACCGGAAGACCCTTACGGTGACGAAGGCCGCGATAGCAACCCAGATCCATAAGGCGTTTAATGTTCATTGCGACTTCGCGACGCAGGTCACCCTCGACGATGAAGTCACGGTCAATCGATTCACGCACCTGAATGACTTCGGCATCCGTCAGCTGATTGACGCGACGCTCAGCCGGAATACCTACTTTTTCGCAGATTTCCGCCGCTTTGGCATTACCGATGCCATGAATATAGGTCAGCGCAATAACGACCCGTTTATTGGTCGGAATGTTGACACCAGCAATACGAGCCACTTCTATTCTCCTGCTTCCAGCGCCTGAAACCCTGTTTCGGCGCAAGCCTCACGTCACACATGAGGGAATCGCTAAAGCAACGCCTACGTCAAAACCCGGTCGAACCGAACTAAAAACCGCGGAAATCCGCCATTTTTGGCTCAGAACCGGTAGTTGTCTTGACAGTGCCGTCACGAAGGCCGGGATTATAGGATTTACCCTCGTCCCGTCAACCGCTTATGCCCGCTTCCCTTTTTTCTCATCTAATCCGAGAACCGCCACGATCTGGCGGGTCACGTCGTCAATATCCTTCATGCCGTCCACGCCCTTCAGCACACCCTTGCCTTTGTAATAGGCCGTCAAAGGGGCTGTCTGGTCGTGATAGACCTTGAGACGCTTTGCCAGCGCCTCGGCATTATCGTCGGCACGAGGACCGCCAGCGGTCTGTGCCGCGCGTGTCTCAATACGTCCGAGCAAAATCTTGTCGTCAACTTCCAGCTCGACCACCGCATCAAGCTTTGTGCCCTTGCCAGCCAACATCTGGTCGAGGGCCTCGGCCTGCGCCACATTGCGCGGGAAACCATCGAGAATATATCCACCCTGCGCATCGGGCTGGCCAATACGGTCGGAAATGATGCCAACAACGACCTCGTCAGGCACCATGTCACCACGCGCCATAATGGCTTCAGCCTGCTTGCCGATTTCCGTTCCGGCCTTCACAGCAGCACGAAGCATGTCACCCGTCGAAAGCTGCACTAGACCATAAGTCTCCTGAAGGCGCTGGGCCTGAGTACCCTTGCCAGCACCGGGTGGTCCGAGGAGGATCAGTTTCATCGACGCGCTCCCCGCAACTTCGACTTCTTGATAAGACCTTCATACTGATGGGCCAGAAGATGGCTCTGGATCTGCGCAACCGTGTCCATTGTCACAGAGACAACGATCAGGAGCGACGTACCACCAAAATAGAAAGGCACATTGAATTCGGAAACCAGGAACTCGGGCAGAAGACAGACGAGAACCAGATATAAGGCACCCACAACCGTCAAACGGGTCAGAACATAATCAATATACTCAGCCGTGCGCGGACCAGGACGGATACCCGGAATAAAACCACCATACTTCTTCAGATTGTCAGCTGTGTCCTTCGGATTAAAGACCAGCGCTGTATAGAAGAAGGCAAAGAAAGCAATACCCGCAGCATAGAGCAACATATAAAGAGGCTGACCGTGTCCGAGCAACGCGGTGACCGTGTTTAACCAATCCGGCCCCTGCCCCTGTGTGAAGTTCGCAGCCGTGATGGGCAGCAGGAGCAACGACGAGGCAAAGATCGGCGGGATGACACCCGACGTATTCAGCTTGAGCGGCAGATGTGAGCTGTCGCCGCCATACATCTTATTTCCGACCTGGCGCTTTGGATATTGCACAATCAGACGCCGCTGCGCCCTTTCGACAAAGACGATCGCTGCGATAACGCCGACAACCATGAATGCCAGAAGAACGATCACAGCTGTGGAAATGGCACCCTGACGGCCCAGTTCCAGCGTGCCTGCGACAGCGTGAGGAAGCTGCGCGACAATGCCCGCAAAAATGATCAGCGAAATACCGTTACCTACGCCCCGCGAAGTGATCTGTTCGCCAAGCCACATGAGGAACATGGTGCCGCCAACAAGCGTTATCACTGTAGTCGCACGGAAGAACATGCCCGGATCGATCACGACATTCTGCGCCCCCTCCAGGCCCACGGCGATGCCATAGCCCTGAAGCGTTGCAAGAATAACGGTGCCGTAACGCGTGTACTGGTTGATGGTCTTACGACCCTGCTCGCCTTCTTTCTTCAGCGCCTCAAGATGCGGGCTGACAGAGGTCATGAGCTGGATAATAATCGAGGACGAAATATAGGGCATGATCGCGAGGGCGAAAATCGCCATACGACCAACAGCGCCGCCCGCAAACATATCGAACACACCAAGAATGCCCGACTGTTGCTGCTTGAAAACCTGCGCCAACGCGGCAGGGTCGATGCCCGGCAAAGGAATATACGTGCCAAGGCGATAAATGATCAGCGCGCCAAGCGTAAACCAAATGCGCTTCTTCAGTTCATCGGCCTTCGCAAAGGCAGAAAAATTCAGATTTGCTGCAAGCTGCTCTGCCGCCGATGCCATTTAAAACCTACCCCGTACGCCGCATAAAGACCGGCGGAGCCTTGGCTCCGCCTGCATCATGGTCCGGTATTACTCTGCTGCCGGCTTCTTTTTGGAAACAGGCACTTTCTTTTCGATCACCTGGACCGAACCACCAGCCTTTTCGACAGCTGCCTTGGCAGCTTCCGAAGCACCAGCGACAACCAGCGACACTTTCGTCTTGATTTCACCGGCAGCCATAAGACGCAGGCCGTCCTTCTTGCGACGGATCACACCGGCAGCAACAAGTGTATCGATATCGATTGTCGCCTTGGCGTCGATCTTGCCCGCGTCAATCACTTCCTGAATCTTGCCAACGTTGATCACGTTGTAATCAAGACGGAAGATGTTTTTGAAGCCACGCTTAGGCAAGCGCATATGAATCGGCATCTGACCGCCTTCATAGCCCTTGATCGCCACACCGGAACGCGAGGTCTGACCCTTCACGCCACGACCGCCGGTCTTGCCTTTGGTGGAGCCGATACCACGACCGACGCGAATACGCGGACGGCGGGCACCTTCATTATCTGTGATTTCGTTCAGTTTCATCGGAATGCCTCGCGAGCCTTAAGCTCAAAACAGATTAAGCTTCGTCCACAACGCGGACGAGATGGGCCACTTTCTTGATCATACCACGAACAGCCGGAGTATCTTCCAGTGTACGCGTACGACGCATCTTGTTGAGACCCAGACCAACCAGCGTTTCGCGCTGGTCAGGGCGCCGCCGAAGCGGGCTGCCGGTCTGCTGAACGGTCACTGTCTGGCCGTCGCTCTTTTTCGCTGACATTTCCCGATTCCTCTAGTTCAAATCTTACTCGAGACCGGCATCGGTGGCGCCATCGGCACGGCGACCGACAATGTCGGACACCTTCTTGCCGCGACGCGCTGCAACCATGCGCGGGCTCTGTTCATGCTTCAATGCGTCGAAAGTCGCGCGCACCATGTTGTACGGGTTCGACGAACCCAGCGACTTGGCAACCACGTCCTGAACACCGAGTGTTTCGAACACAGCGCGCATCGGGCCACCGGCGATAATGCCCGTACCAGCAGGCGCCGCACGAAGCACAACGCGACCAGCGCCATGACGACCATCAATGTCGTGATGCAGTGTACGACCTTCGCGCAACGGCACACGGATCATCGCGCGCTTTGCACTTTCAGTTGCCTTACGGATAGCTTCCGGCACTTCACGTGCCTTGCCATGACCAAAGCCAACTCGGCCCTTCTGGTCACCAACGACGACAAGCGCCGCAAAGCCGAAACGACGGCCACCCTTCACGACCTTGGCGACGCGATTGATGTGAACAAGCTTGTCCACAAATTCGCTATCGCGCTCTTCCCGGTCCCGGTCTCGTGATCTTTCGCGTGCCACAGATAAATCCTCTTAAATAGAACGGGCCGTTAGAAGTTCAGGCCGCCTTCGCGTGCGCCTTCAGCAAGCGCTTTTACGCGCCCGTGATAAATATAGCCACCGCGATCGAACACAACGTCTTTGACGCCCTTCTCGGATGCGCGTTGCGCAACAAGCTTGCCGACTTCGGAAGCTCCACCGATATTGCCGCCTTTTGCCGCGAAGCCCTCTTCCATGGAAGAGGCCGACGCCAATGTCACACCCTGCACATCGTCGATGATCTGGGCATAAATATGCTTCGACGAACGATGAACCGACAGACGGGGACGCTGATTCGCTGCTTTCGCAAGTTTGGTGCGATTTCGCTGCGTCCGGCGCTGAAGATGATTTTTGAATTTGCTCATAGCCATTCGCCTTACTTCTTCTTGCCTTCCTTGCGGAAGATGAACTCGCCAGCGTATTTCACGCCCTTGCCCTTATAAGGCTCCGGCTCACGGTAAGAGCGGATTTCCGCTGCTACCTGACCGACCTGCTGCTTATCGATGCCCGAAATCGAAATTTCAGTGGGCTTGCCCACTTTCACTTCAATACCTTCCGGGATCGCGTAGAGCACTTCGTGGCTGAAACCGAGGTTCAGCTGAAGATTTTTGCCCTGAAGCGCAGCGCGGTAACCAACGCCGGTGATTTCGAGGTTTTTCGTGAAGCCGGTCGATACACCTGTAACCAGGTTCTGCACCAGCGTCCGCGACAAACCCCACATCGCACGAGCGCGCTGCGAATCATCGCGCGGCGCCACGGTGATGCCGTCTTCGCCCTGAGACACAGTCACATCGTCAACCAGAGTAAGACGAAGCTCACCCTTCGGACCTTTTGCAACCACTTCCTGACCATTCAGGGTCACGGTGACCCCTTTGGCAATCTCGATGGGCTTTTTACCAATTCGCGACATGACAGTCTCTTTCCGTCGTCTCTATCCAGAGTGTCGTTCCCTAACGCGTCTTAGAAGACGCGGCAGAGAACCTCACCACCAACATTGTTCTCACGTGCAGCGCTGTCTGACATGATTCCCTTCGGTGTCGAAAGGATCGTAATGCCAAGGCCGTTATGCACAGTCGGGATCGTTGTGACACCCGAATAAACACGGCGGCCCGGAGTGGACACGCGCTCGATCAACTCAATGACCGGCTTGCCTTCATTGTACTTGAGTTCAATTTCGAACTCGCTCTTGCCGTTCGGGTAATCAACCTTGGCATAGCCACGGATGAAACCTTCATCGGCCAGAACATCGAGCACCCAGCCGCGCAGCTTTGAAGCCGGCGACACAACCTTGCTCTTGCCACGAAGCTGAGCATTGCGGATGCGTGTGAGCATATCGCCCAGTGGATCGGTCATCGTCATTTACGAATGTCTCCTCACCAGCTCGACTTAACCATGCCCGGAATCTGACCACGGGATGCGAAATCCCGGAGCGCGATACGCGACATGCGAAGCTTGCGGTAATACGACTTGCTACGACCAGTAATCTCGCAGCGGTTGTGAATACGGGTCTTAGATGAGTTGCGGGGCAACTCGGAAAGCTTCAACTGAGCGTTAAAACGTTCTTCGACCGGGATATTGAGATCGGTCGTCATTGCCTTCAGCTTCGCGCGCTTGGCTGCATATTGTGCAGTCAGCTTGCGGCGCTTCTGGTCTCTATTAATGGCGCTCTTCTTAGCCATCCAAACCTCCGTCGGGTACTGCAGTATCGCAGACCACAGAAAACTTATTTAGCGAAAGGGAAATTGAACTCACGCAGCAATTCGCGCGCTTCGTCATCCGTTTTCGCCGTGGTGCAGACAATGATGTCCATGCCCCAGACCTGATCGACCTTGTCGTAGTCGATTTCCGGGAACACGATATGCTCTTTCAGACCCATGGCGTAATTGCCACGACCATCGAAGCTTTTCGCATTCAGGCCGCGGAAATCTCGGACGCGCGGCAGCGCAACCGTGACCAGGCGGTCCATAAATTCGTACATACGATCCTTGCGGAGCGTAACTTTCACACCAACCGGCATGCCTTCACGCAGCTTGAAGGTCGCGATCGAGGTCTTTGCCTTGGTGATAACCGGCTTCTGACCGGCAATCGCCTGAAGATCTTCGAAGGCGCTCTTGATCTTCTTGCTGTCGGCAACGGCTTCGCCGACGCCCATATTCAGCACGATCTTTTCGATCTGCGGCACCTGGATCGTATTCGCGTAGTTGAATTTTTCCTTCAACGTCGGACGGATCTGTTCCAGATACTGCGTCTTGAGACGCGGAATGTAAGTTGCTTCAGCCATCGATCATTTCTCCCGACGCCTTGGCAACGCGAACCTTGCGGCCGTCTTCAAGCGTCTTGAACCCGACCCGCGACGGCTTGCCCGTCTTGGGATCTTCAATCGCGAGGTTCGACAAGTCGATACGAGCCTCACGGGACACAATGCCACCTGTCGTCGTCTGCGACGGCTTTGTGTGCCGCTTCATCATGTTCACGCCCTGAACGAGCGCCCGGTTTTCCTTCGGGAAGACAGCCAGAACGGCACCCTTCTTTCCCTTGTCCTTACCGGTCAGAACGACGACCTTGTCGCCCTTTTTAATCTTCGCCGACATCTCAAAGCACCTCCGGCGCGAGCGAAATGATCTTCATATGGTTCTTGGCGCGCAACTCGCGTGTCACTGGGCCAAAAATACGCGTACCGATCGGCTCACCCTGCGCATTGATAAGCACTGCCGCGTTGCCGTCGAAGCGGATCACGCTGCCATCGGCGCGGCGAATGTCCTTCGCTGTGCGCACGACGACGGCTTTCATCACCTCGCCTTTTTTCACCTTGCCGCGCGGAATAGCTTCCTTGATGCTGACGACGATAACGTCGCCAACGGAGGCGTATTTACGCTTGGAGCCACCGAGCACCTTGATGCACATCACACGACGCGCGCCCGAATTGTCGGCAACTTGCAGGTTCGTCTCTTGCTGAATCATGACTTCATCCGCCTTGCTGGAATAAAACCGTCAAACCCGAAGGGTCTTAGGCTTCGTCCCTGAATACTTCCCACTTCTTCAGCTTCGAGATCGGGGCACATTCGCGGATCTTCACGACGTCTCCAACCTTCACCGAGTTCGCTTCATCATGTGCGTGGTACTTCTTAGAGCTACGCACGATCTTCTTGAGCACGGGGTGGGAGAAGCGACGCTCAACCTTCACCACGATCGTCTTGTCGTTTTTGTCGCTAACAACGACACCTTGCAGGATTCTCTTCGGCATAATCTGTCCTCAGCCTTTCGCCGTCGCGTCAACGCGCTGGCGCTGGATGGTTTTGATGCGCGCGATGTCGCGGCGCACAGCCTTCATGCGCGAAGTCTTTTCCAACTGACCACTGGCACCTTGAAAGCGCAGATTGAACTGCTCCTTCTTCAGCTTCAGGAGTTCATCCTGCAGCTGGTCCGAGGTCTTGTCTTTCACATCGCTGGCCTTCATGGCCTTACCCTTTCGTAGCGCCACTCTCGAGTGGCATATTCCTTAAGCGTGTTCGCCGGGACGAACAACAAAACGTGTCTTAATCGGCAGTTTTGCCGCACCGAGCATCAGAGCTTCCTGCGCAACCTTCATCGGCACGCCGTCCACTTCAAACATGATGCGACCCGGCTTAACGCGAGCTGCCCAAAACTCAGGCGACCCTTTACCCTTACCCATACGCACTTCTGTCGGCTTCTTCGACACCGGCACGTCCGGGAAAATGCGGATCCACACACGACCAGCACGCTTCATGTGACGTGTGATCGCGCGGCGAGCCGCCTCGATCTGACGCGCCGTGATGCGCTCGGGCTCCTGGGCCTTGAGGCCGAAGGCCCCAAAGTCGAGGTTCGTGCCACCCTTGGCATTGCCATGGATGCGGCCTTTATGGGCCTTGCGGAACTTAGTGCGCTTCGGTTGCAACATGATCGAAACTCTTCTTAATCGCTCAATTCAATTCGGAAGATCAGAAATCCGGTCCCTTAAGGGATCAGTTCCGGTCCTCGCGGCGTGGGCGGCCACCGCCGCTGTTACCATCGCCAGCACCTTCAAGTGCACGACGCTCGGAAGCCATCGGATCATGCTCAAGGATTTCGCCCTTGAAGATCCAAACCTTAATGCCGCATGTGCCGTAGGCCGTCTTCGCCGTGGCAACACCGTAGTCAATGTCGGCGCGCAGCGTATGCAGCGGCACGCGACCTTCACGGTACCATTCAGTACGCGCGATTTCGGCACCACCGAGACGACCGGCGCAATTGATACGGATACCGCCCGCACCGAGACGCATGGCCGACTGAACCGCACGCTTCATGGCCCGACGGAACGCAACGCGGCGCTCAAGCTGCTGGGCGATGTTCTCGGCGACCAGCGTCGCGTCAATTTCTGGCTTGCGCACTTCAACGATGTTGAGATGCACTTCGGACTTTGTGATCTTGCCGATGTCCTTGCGGAGCTTGTCGATGTCGGCGCCTTTTTTGCCGATAACAACACCCGGACGCGCTGTGTGAATGGTCACACGGCACTTCTTGTGGGGGCGCTCGATGACAATCTTCGAGATACCGGCCTGCTTCAGCTGAGCTGTAAGCTGTTCGCGGATCTTGATGTCTTCGTGCAGCAGCTGACCGTATTCCTGACGACCAGCGAACCAACGCGAGTCCCAAGTGCGGTTAACGCCAAGACGCAGACCGATCGGATTGACTTTATGACCCATCAGGCTGTCTCCTCGACTTGCCGAACGACAATAGTGATCTGGCTGAACGGCTTTTCAATCCGGCCAACGCGACCGCGCGCACGCGCATGCCAACGCTTCATGACCATATTCTTGCCGACATAGGCCTCGGCGACGATGAGATCATCAACGTCGAGGTTGTGATTGTTTTCTGCGTTCGCAATCGCGCTCTGCAGGATCTTCTTCACATCGCGCGCAATGCGCTTGTTGGAGAAGGTCAGATCAGCGAGTGCGGTTTCCGCCTTCTTGCCGCGAATGAGCTGCGCGACCAGATTGAGCTTCTGCGGGCTGATACGGATCATCCGGCCGGTGGCCAGAGCCTCTGTTTCAGGCAGTCTGCGCTTATTGGCAACTTGGCCCATGACTTAACCCTTCTTCGCTTTCTTGTCAGCCGCATGACCGAAGAACGTGCGCGTAGGCGCGAACTCGCCAAACTTGTGGCCAACCATGTCTTCGTTCACGAGAACGGGGACGTGTTTCTTGCCATTGTGGACACCGAAGGTGATCCCAACGAACTGGGGCAGGATCGTGGAGCGACGGCTCCAAATCTTGACCACATCTTTGCGTGTCGATGCGCGAGCGGCGTCTGCCTTCTTGAGCAGATAGCCATCAACGAAAGGACCTTTTTTAACGGAACGTGCCATATCGAATACCCTCAGCCCTTCTTCTTGTGACGGCTGCGCAAGATGTACTTGTCGGTCGCCTTATTGGCGCGTGTCTTCTTGCCCTTAGTCGGCTTACCCCAAGGTGTAACCGGATGACGGCCACCTGATGTACGGCCTTCACCACCACCATGCGGATGGTCGACCGGGTTCATAGCGACGCCACGTACCGAAGGACGCTTGCCGAGCCAACGGTTACGACCGGCTTTCGCCAGCGTGATGTTGGAATGGTCGGGGTTCGACACAGCGCCAATCGAGGCCATGCATTCACCACGAACCATGCGCTGTTCGCCAGAAGACAAACGGATAAGCGCGTAACCCTGATCACGACCGACGAGCTGAACATAGGTGCCGGCGGAACGAGCAATCTGACCGCCCTTGCCCGGCTTCAGTTCGACATTGTGAATAATCGTGCCGACCGGGATAGACGCAAGCGGCATTGCATTGCCGGGTTTCACGTCGACCTTCTTGCCCGAGATCACTGTGTCACCAACGGCAAGACGCTGCGGTGCAAGGATGTAGGACAATTCGCCGTCAGCATATTTGATCAGCGCAATAAACGATGTGCGGTTCGGGTCATATTCCAAACGCTCAACCGTCGCGGCAACATCAAAGCGCGTGCGCTTGAAGTCAACCATACGATAGGAACGCTTGTGACCGCCGCCACGATTGAAAGCCGTCACACGTCCGTGGTTGTTACGTCCACCAGACTTCGAAAGGCCTTCTGTGAGTGTCTTGACCGGCTTGCCCTTATAGAGCGCCGACCGATCGACCAGCACAAGGCCACGCTGTGCGGGGCTTGTCGGTTTGTATTTTTTCAATGCCATCGGTACAGCTTCTCTCTTAGAGACCAGTCGTCACGTCGATCGAATAGCCCTCTTCGAGCGTCACGATCGCTTTTTTGAAATCGGCCTGTTTACCGGCCATCCCACGGAAGCGCTTGGTCTTGCCCTTCCGCAACAGGGTGTTCACGGCTTTGACCTTCACGTCAAAAAGCTTTTCGACAGCTTCTTTGACTTCCGGCTTCGTCGCGTCACGGGTCACTTTGAAAGTAACCTGATTATATTCCGAGGCCATGGTGGCCTTCTCGGTGATCACCGGCGAGACGATGACGTCGTAATAACGTTCGTTCATTTGAAACGCGCCTCCAGGCTCTCGACCGCAGCCTTGGTCAGCACAAGCTTCTCGCGGCGCAGAATGTCATAAACGTTGATGCCCTGAATCGGCAGCACATCGATATTCGGAATGTTACGAGCAGCCAGAGCGAAGTTTTCATTCACTTCGGCACCGTCAATGAACAGAGCCGACTTGAAACCCAATTTCGCGAAAGTCTCTTTCAGAGCCTTCGTCTTGGGTGCGTCAACATTCGTGTCTTCGAGGATCACGAGATTGTCAGACTTCACCTTGGACGACAGAGCAAGCTTCAGAGCAAGCGCACGAACCTTCTTGGGTAGATCGAACGCATGGCTGCGAACGACCGGACCGAAAGCCTTACCACCGCCACGGAACTGCGGAGCCTTGCGATCGCCATGACGGGCGCCGCCAGAACCCTTCTGCTTCACAAACTTCTTGCCTGTGAGCGCAATCTCGGAACGACCTTTTGTCTTATGCGTACCGGCCTGACGCTTGGCGAGCTGATAGTTCACCATACGGTGCAGGATGTCCGCACGCGGCTCCAGACCGAAAACGTCATCGGGAAGCTCGACGGTGCCAGCCTTAGCGGCGGCAAGTGTTGTCACGTCGATTTTCATTCCGCACCTTCCTTCTGTGCTTCTTCGCCAGCTTCAGCCGGAGCTTCAGCAGCAGGAGCCACAGCAACTTCACCAGCGCGACGGAACGCACCAGGCATCGGAACGCCTTCCGGCAATTTGCTCTTCACGGCATCGCGAACGAGAACCCAACCACCCTTGGAACCAGGCACTGCGCCCTTCACCATAATGAGGCCACGCTCCACATCCGTGCGAACCACTTCCAGGTTCTGCGTCGTGATGCGCTCGGCACCCATATGACCGGCCATCTTCTTACCCTTGAAGACCTTGCCCGGATCCTGACGCTGACCTGTCGAACCATGGCTACGATGGCTGACCGACACACCATGCGATGCACGGAGACCACCGAAATTGTGGCGCTTCATAACACCGGCAAAACCCTTACCGATCGACGTGCCTGACACATCAACGAGCTGACCTGCAATGAAATGATCCGCCGTAATCTCGACGCCCACATCAAGCATGTTGTCTTCGCTGACACGGAACTCAACGAGTTCGAGCTTAGGCTCAACCTCGGCCCGCGAGAACTGACCACGCTGAGCGCGCGCCACGTTCTTCACTTTGGCAAGTCCTGTTCCGAGCTGAACAGCTGTGTAGCCGTTCTTCTCAGGTGTGCGCTGACTGACAACCTGAACGTTGTCGAGTTTCAACACGGTGACCGGCACATGACGCCCATCATCCATAAACAGGCGGGTCATTCCGACCTTTTTGACTATCACTCCGGAACGCATGGTCCCATTCCTCATCTTATCGGCAATCAGCTTTTCAAAAATCGAAAGGCTGCTTTCAGAGCTTGATCTCGACGTCCACACCTGCAGCAAGGTCGAGCTTCATAAGTGCATCGACTGTCTGGGGTGTAGGATCAACGATGTCGAGCACACGCTTGTGCGTCCGAATTTCGAATTGTTCGCGGCTTTTCTTGTCGACGTGCGGGCCACGAAGCACGGTGAACTTTTCAAGACGCGTCGGCAGCGGGATCGGTCCCAAAACCTGCGCACCTGTGCGCTTCGCCGTGTTGACGATCTCGCGCGTTGAAACATCGAGCACACGGTGGTCGAAACCTTTCAACCGGATGCGGATTTTCTGCCTTTGCATAGTCATTCCTCGTGCCTAACGGCCGAATAAAAAGGGGCGCAGATCGTTCCGCGCCCCAATGCGCTTCTTACTTCAGAACTTTAGATACGACGCCGGCGCCGACTGTGCGGCCGCCTTCACGGATGGCGAAGCGGAGCTTCTCTTCCATCGCGATCGGAGC